>Ga0272441_10009994_pt1 | contig 14495 bp, 13 predicted proteins | sample SSMProp6N_FD_193582 | JGI IMG/M metagenome (GOLD analysis project Ga0272441, IMG submission 193582) | Marine sediment archaeal communities from Little Sippewissett salt marsh, Falmouth, MA, United States - SSM-Prop-6N | ecosystem: Environmental > Aquatic > Marine > Wetlands > Sediment ... | reverse complement strand
AGATCGGAAATGTTGAGAAAGTACCTCTCATAGCAGAACTCATGCCTACCAGGTGGACATATGAGGCACTCATGGTATCACAATTCAAGGATAACAGGTATAGTAAAGTTGAATATACCCGAAATAAAGAAACATTTTATACCCTTCAGAAACAGATCAGCATAGCTGACTTTAACAAGGTTTACCGTATACCTGAACTCATCAGTGCTCTTGAAACAACAGTGGATGAATACAAAACATTCCGGACAGCCAACAGAGAAACTCTGTTTGATGATTCATCAAGAGATTATAGCAGACTCGCTCTTATCAGGAATGAGCTTGCCCTGATGTCCCAAACCTATAATATTCCGGGTTTTAAATATATTGAATCTTTAACACCTGATGCCTTTCACCCTGCTATTGCCGACTCCGTTAATGCTTACCTGAAAAATATCGACGAAAGATTCAGTTTTGCCTATAACAGGGCAACTGATATTAAGGACAGTTTCTATAATCTGAACCAGGAAAGACTTAATAAACTAAGAAATGACTATTTTAATTACAATCTCGAGGAGATAGTAACAAAATATTATGAAAGAAATAAAATACTTATCTATAACAATAAAATCATACAGAATATCGATCCCATCTACCTTGAGCCTCATAATAAAGGTTTTTTGAGTTTCAGAACACATTTCTATGCACCTTCAAAGACTATTTTCGGTAAAAGGACCGATACCCTTACCTTTAATATTACACTGGTTTTACTTAGCACAATATTGCTCTATCTGGCACTATATTATGAACTGCTTGCAAGGATCGTGAAATTTTTTGAAGAATTAAGAATACGCAAACAGATTTTTAAGAGATTGAAGCGTAATTTTTATATTTTTGTATTAGTTATCAGTACCCCATTTTTATGAAAGGAAGACTGTTTATTCTCCTGTTGGCAATAGTAATAGTATGTTTTTCATGTAAGAATTCATCAGGCAATAATGATGAATTTATCTTTCCTGAAGCAGATAGTGTACCTGTTGGAGAAGCCGAGAAGTTGAGTGCCGAAGCAATTGAAGATATATCCAAAAACATATCCTCTCCCGTTGAGATAGCTAACCTGCTTCAACTTCTTGAAGTACCCTACTCTCCCGAATATCTTGCCTCATCAATAGATGCCAATAAGCAGAATACAGCATTCGACATGGCTCTTACCCTTGGCATACTCGGTGCTGATCTCGGGTATCTTAATATGTATGAAAAAACCGGTACATCTATTGATATTCTTTCATCTATCAGAAAACTTGCAGAAGGATTAAGTGTTGGTCAATATTTTGATTTTGAAACCATTAAGAGGTTGTCATTAAATAAATCCAACCTCGACTCACTTCTCTTCCTTTCTATTGATTCATATACACAGATCGATACTTACCTTCGTAACGAAAACAGGGGGCATCTTTCTTCACTCATGATTATCGGTGTATGGATTGAGGCCCAGTACCTGGCAACACAGGTAGTAAAAAGATATCCCGACGAGATGCTTAAAGACAGAATAGGGGAACAGAAGATCATTTTGAATGACCTGATATTACTCGCCAGCCCATACTGTAACAGAGATACCGAATATGGTGATCTGTGCCGGCATCTTCAGAAAATCAAGGAGAAATACAGGGATATCAGAATAACCTATACTCTTGGTGAACCGATAAGTGTTGAAAAGGACGGCGGACTCGTAATAGAACAAACAGAAACCAGTGTTGTTGAAATGACCGACGAACAATTAGAAGGAGTTATTGACGTTACTAAAGAGATCCGCGATATAATGATTTCAAATAATTAGTATTAATAACCATGTGACAATTGGAAATATATTTGAAACACATGAAAAAATATCTTATCACTTTCCTGTTTTTATTCTCAACCTGGGCATTGTTATCAGGACAGGCCTCCGACCCTCTTGTTAATCAATGTATTGCCAATGCAGGGCCAAACTCAAAATATCTCAAAGACTTCAGGATCCAGCTTGGTAAGGCATCTGATCCCGGTGAATTAAGATATAAAACCCAGATGTCGCTCTGGAAAAACACAAAGTACAGGTTTACAATGTGTAATTCCGATGATTCAAAGGGGCAGCTCTACCTCAGAATCAAGGATAACACCAATAAAGTAGTACTCTCATCCTACAACCAGGAAACCGGGAAAACATATTCTTATGTTGATTTCATATGCAATAAAAGCGGTATCTACCAGCTCAGCTTCGACTTTGTCGACGGCCAACAGGGATCAGGGGTGGGTGTCGTTTCAATGATAAAATAAACCGTCAGAAAATATAGAAAGCCTGTATTAGCAAAACGAGTAGAAACATACCTGAGAATAATATCTCAGGTATTATTTTTTTCCTTACAAACACAAAATAATGGGACAGCAGATAACTGGCAGGTATCCCGGTAATCCATATCATTTCAACTGAAACAGACGGCAGTACAAGATAAAGCACCAGTGAAATGAACAATGTCCATAAAAGCAGGTAAAATGTTTTACGTGATTTTATTTTTTTTGTATTGATCCGCAATATCAGGAAAACAATACTGACAAGAATAATTATTGCCGTTAAAACAATAACCGCCAATATCGGTCTTGAAAAAGAATATCCGGGATGTCTGCCAAAGAGGTTATAATTCAAATCTGCCAGAAATGCTCCGATATCAATACCTGAAACATAGTAAAACGCTGACAAAAGTAAATAAGGAGTAAGCAGTCCGAGTATTGATAATGAAATCTCTTTTATATTACCTGTCCTCAGCAATACAATACCGACTATCATAAGAAGTCCAAACCAGATAATGTTTGCATAGAACATACTTGCAATGCTTATCAGCATTCCTGCATCAAAAAAATTGAATGCTGTTCCCTGTTTTCTGTAGGCACTCATTATTCGTATTAATGCAATCATCAGGAAAACTGATGCCGGCAGTACAGGATTCATTACCTGCTGTTGAGGAAATACTGCACTGAACAAAATATAGAAAAGGGCTGGCAGAAAGGTTCTTTCATTGATAAAAAAAACGGAAGTATTGAATCCGACAATCAGAAACAACATTACCGTTAATGAGAATAAGGAAAAAATCACACCACCGGTAAGATTACCTCCTGTTATCTGCTTAAGTATTGCATACAATACCATTGGATTTGTTTCGTATGCTGCTTGCGGAGGGTTCTGCGGGTACAAGAATGCACTTACCCACGTTATACCCATTGTGAAGGCTATCAGGAAGATAACCCCGGGTGTTGTTCCCTTGAATAGTTTTAAAAGCATACTTAATGAAGATCAAAGCCGATATCTGTTCTGTAATACATATTCCCGAAAGAGATGCGTTCAGCATTTTTATATGAACCCGACAGTGCTTCTTCCATCGTTTTTCCCCATGCACTCACGGCAAGTACCCGTCCCCCTGATGTTACAATTTTCCCATCTGATATTTTTGTTCCCGAGTGAAATATTACACATCCCTCGTTTTGTTCCAGTCCTATGATCTCCTTGCCCTTTTCATAATGTTCAGGATAGCCGCCTGATGCTATAATTACTGTCGACACAAACCTTTCGTCAATTTCGAGGTTCCGTTCCGACAAATTACCTTCGGCAACACCCTCAAGCAGCTCGAATAAATCTGATTTTATTCTCGGTACTGTTGCTTCGGCTTCCGGATCACCCATACGTACATTATATTCTACAACATACGGATTGCCATCTACATTCATCAGACCGAAGAAAATAAAACCCTTGTACACTATGCCGTCATCAGATAATCCTTTTATTGTCGGATCGATAATTCTTTGTCTTACTCTCTGCATAAAACCGGTATCAGCAAAAGGAACAGGTGATACTGCACCCATTCCTCCTGTATTAAGACCTGTATCCCCTACTCCTATTCTTTTATAATCTTTTGCTTCGGGAAGCATCTTATATGAATTACCATCGGTAATAATAAAAACAGACAATTCAATACCTTCGAGGAACTGTTCTATCACCACCTTCTGTCCTGCTGTTCCGAATTTCCCATCCATCATTGCAGCCACCTCTTTTTCAGCATCGCTGAGATTATCATATATCAACACTCCTTTCCCTGCTGCCAATCCATCCGCTTTTATTACGTAAGGCGGATCAAAGGATCTCAGAAATTCAGATGACTCATGTATTGTATCCTGTTCAAAGCTTTTATACGGAGCTGTCGGTATCTTATGTCGTGTCATAAAATCCTTTGCAAATGCCTTGCTGCCTTCAAGTAGTGCTGCTGTTTTGCCGGGCCCTATCAAAGGTACATCACCCAGCAGCCTGTCATTGCTGAAGAAATCATATATTCCTGCTACAAGAGAGGCTTCAGGACCGACAACCACCATGCCTATGTTATTATCAACAACTGCTCTTTTCACTTCCTCAAAGTTTTCGGGATTTACCGGAAGATTGATCCCCTCCCGCGAGGTCCCGGCATTACCGGGTCCTGTATAAATCCTGTCTACTTTTTTACTTTGTGCCAGCTTCCATGCAAGAGCATGTTCCCTGCCTCCGGATCCAAGAATAAGGATATTCATTTATAGTCAGTTTAAGTAATCCAAAAGTAACATTTCAATCTGAAAAACAAAATCAGTACAATCCCGGATAAGTGTAAAGATGATTAAAATCCGATCTCAAACCTGTAACCGATATTAATCGAAGTCTCAATAAATTCTTCAAGGAAACATTTACTACTTGAATCAGCTGAATCGTGAAGCACAATTATGGATCCGGGGCGAATTTTTTTCTTCAATAATTCAAGAGATAGTGATGGAGTAAACTCACTGTCGAAATCATAGGGCATGATATCCCAGAATATAATTTTAAATTTTTTCTTCAGATGCCTGTACTGGTTTATACGTAAGTGGCCGTAGGGAGGACGAAAAAGAGTATCGGAAGTTAATCCGGCAGCCTTATTTACATCGGTCAGATATTCATCAACGGAAGTCTTCCACCCGTCTAAATGAGCATAACCATGGTTTCCGACCAGATGACCTTTTCTTCTTATTTCAGAAAGCAGTTCCGGATATTTTTCGACAGCCTGTCCGGTACAGAAAAACATAGCTTTTACGTTGTAGTTATCCAGAATACCAAGTAATGCAGGTGTAGATTGGGGATCAGGACCGTCATCAAAAGTGAGATACAGGATTTTATTCCCGGTTTTTATTCTGAAAAGAGCTTCAGGATATAAAAAGCCGGAGAATAAAAATGGCCTTATAAACCTCATATTATTTTAATTACCAGAATAAAGACTGTTATAATAAAGAGTCATCACAGGTTCAAGCACTACCGATAGTGAGTCGATCTGCAAGTCAACCGACATATTGTAAACATCAAGTAGAGACTGCATATTTATTCCGGTTGCATAATCAAGTCCGAATCTCTCTGCGGTACTCAGACCCATGGAATAGTCAAGATATGATTTTGAATAGTTAACGATATTACCGATGATCTGTTCGCCTTCTTCTTCCTCTCCTGCCATTATCAGCACTTCTGCCAGTCCTATTGCGAAAAAATCATAGGGCATTTTTTCCGGTGGCACGATTTCCAGTCCCCTGCGAACGGCATTAAGAGCTCTTGCAGTGTCTCCCTCCTGTATCAGGGCTTTCCCGAGGGAACCGAATATGCGTCTGAAATTGCTGAACATCCTTCTGTTATTCTCATCAAGATATACTGACGGATCAGAGGCATTCCCCCATTTAAATCTGTTCATCATATTATCATACATCACATTGGGATCTATCATCCCGAAATCACCCTCTCTAGAAAAATCTATTTCTATGGGGACAATCCTGTATGCCATGCCCTCCTGGACAAAATATTTTTCCAGTCCTTTGTATTGATGTGAAGGGACGGTAGTTGAAAAATACACAGGTCTTTCCCATTCATTTGTGGAGAGGAGGTCCATGATTGCCAGATCACCCTTAAAGGCATCATTATCAGTAAATTCCCATATCATGGGCGAGACTATCCTGTCCTTATAGTATTCCTTAACAGTACCGTTTGCAAGTACTTTGGTACTGTCAACATCTATTATGAATTTGGCGGCAGGAATATAGTTCAGATAATCTCCCATTCCGCTGTAATCGATCATGTATCTTTTATCATCCATGGCAGCAAACCTGACTATCTCTTTGAGGTTTACAGGAGTGTCCAGTCTCTTATTCACAGGCAGCTGGGTACGTTTTCCCTCGATATATTTTTCCTGGTCAAGACTCAGCGGCAGCGGGTCAGACTTAAAAGCTTTCTGGCGCATCATATCTAAATACCATCCGGCCTGAAGATAACTTAGGTTCGCGACCCTTACATCTGTTCTTATTTCTTCCACATCCTGTACATACCACACAGGGAATGAATCATTGTCGCCATAAGTGAACAAAATACTGTTTGGTGCACATGATTCAAGGTAATTGGCACCTATATCCCTTGCAGTATAACGACCTGACCTGTCATGGTCATCCCAATTCTGGAAAGCCATAATAAGCGGTGAAACAGTCAGGACAAGAACCAGTGAAACGATCAATGAGAGTTTATGACTCAGGAATCTGCGTAGTTTTTCATACGGATGCATAAATCCTAATCCGATCCATATCGCAAAAGCATAAAAAGACCCCACGTATGCATAATCCCTCTCCCTGGGTTGATTCGGATACTGGTTCAGATAAAGTATTATTGCGATACCGGTCATAAAGAAAAATGCAAGTATAAGCCAGAAGCCTTTGTTATCCTTCCTGTACTGCCATAGTATACCTGCTATACCTAAAAGCAGAGGCAGAAAAAAGTATTTATTCTTACCCGGATTCGTTTCCAGATCATCCGGAAGATCGTCTTTTATCCCGAGACGGGCATTATCAATGAATTCAATACCGCTGATCCAGTTGCCGTTAAGGTTATTTCCATTGCCCTGTATGTCGTTCTGACGACCGGCAAAATTCCACATGAAATATCTCAGGTACATGAATCCTACCTGGTATCTGAAAAAGAAACGGAGATTTTCACCAAAAGTAGGGCAGATTATTGTTTCCCTGCCGGAACCCGTGGTAACAGTATATCTCCTGCCTTTTATTTTTCCCCAGTATTTATATGCATCCTCATGTGCCGGATCAGTACTCCACATACGCGGAAATATCGTTGTAAAATCCTCATTATATTCATAATCGGGACGATAATAAGGAGTATATTTCCCTTCAACTTTGTTATAGCCTGCTATGGTTCTCTTTACATCAACAGCAGGAGCATTATAATAGGGTCCGTGCACTTTTGGTGAGCTCCCGTATTGCTGCATGTTTATATAATAGGCCAGGGCAAAAATATCTGACGGATTATTTTGATTCATAGGAGGTTTTGCCGACGAACGTATCATGATCATGGCATATGATGAATAACCTATCATTATCATTGTAAGACAGGTAATAATGTAATTGAGAATAACCTTCTTGCTCTTTATGGAGTATCTTATTCCGAATACCAGCAGGGCAGCAAGAATTATCAGAAAAACAATAAGTCCGCTGTTATATGGCAGTCCGAATACATTAACAAATAATAATTCAAACCAGCCGGCAATTTTAGGTATCCCGGGAATAAGAATAAAAACCATAAATCCCAGCAGAATAACGGCTACAAGAAACGTATTGATAATACCCTTTGTCGTTACTTCATATTTTCTGAAATAAAAGATAAACACCAGAACAGGAAGTACCAGCAGATTAAGACGGTGAATACCCAAACCCAGACCCATGATATATGCTATAAGTATAATCCATCTTCCTGATGTCGGTTGGTCAGCCTGCTCTTCCCATTTAAGCATTGCCCACACTACCATTCCCACACATAATGATGACAAAGCATATAGCTCTCCTTCGGCTGCTGAAAACCAGAAAGTGTCGGAAAAGGTAAAAGTCAATGCACCCAGAATACCGCTACTGAATATTACAGGTATCTGTTTTAATTCAAGGGGATTATTACGGGTGAAGGTCCTTCGGACAAGGTGTGTTATTGTCCAGAAGAGAAACATTATCGTAAATGCGCTGGTAATTGCCGACAGCAAATTGACCATTAAAGCTGCCTTTGATGCATCTCCGCCTGCAAAAAGTGTTGCAATTCTTGCAATCATAAGAAAAAGGGGTGCTCCTGGCGGATGCCCCACCTGCAGCCTGAATCCCGAAAGTATAAACTCACCGCAATCCCAGAAGCTGACTGTGGGTTCAACTGTAAGGCTGTATATTACAGCTGAAAACAGAAACATAAACCAGCCTATAATATTATTCCAGCGGCGATAGGTGACCCATACTGAATCCATAAAATTTTTTTTAATGAAAAAACAAAGAACGGAAAAAAAAATTATTTGATCCTCTATTTAAAACCATTTTATCAGCTGTTCAGGATAAAATAAAATAACGCCATGGCTTATTTTTCCATAATGTTCCTGCATAATCTATTCCTATTCTTGGCCCTGACCCCACAACAGGTTCAATGGCTCTGTCCTCGATCCATATTCGATCTGAGATTGTCAGGTCTTCACCATAAAATGATCTGTCTATACCCAGTTCCCTTGTCAGTTTCCCTGGTCCGTTAAATCCTTCTATTCCCCTTATCAAAGCAGCCTGTGGACTATTCCTGCCGCCTGTCACTATATTCAACATCCAATACATGCCATAGACAAAATATACATATAGTTTCCCTCCCTGTTCAAACATTATACTTGTTCTTGTGGTTTTTCCCCTGCTGGCATGACAGGCAAGGTCTTCAGTTCCCCTGTATGCTTCTGTCTCAGTTATCATAAACTGCCTGAACATGTTATCCCTGGTTCTTATAAAAAGGATTTTCCCGATCAATTGCGGTGCAACATCAAGAACATCATTTAAATAAAAACTGCGTGATAAACGTTTCCCCGATTTCATTCAATAAAAACAGGTTAAGTAAAGTATATGCAAATAAATTATAGTCAATATTCTTTTTTTTTAGGAAATATGTTGTATTTTTGCACACCCTAAAACAGAGGGTTTAAACAATTAAATATATCAAATAAAAACAAATAACAAGTGAACACCTTAAGCTATAAAACAGTATCAGCGAATAAATCCACGGTGGACAAGGAGTGGGTTTTAATAAATGCCGAAGGTGCTATTCTGGGTCGTCTGGCATCCCTGGTTGCCAATCAGCTGAGAGGAAAGCATAAGACATATTTCACACCACATGTCGATTGCGGTGACAATGTTATAGTCATAAATGCCGAAAAAGTAGTGTTGACAGGCGATAAATGGACCGGGAAACAATATATCAGGCATACTGGTTATCCTGGTGGACAGAGATTTACCACTGCTGAGGAACTGCTGAAAAAGAATCCCATAAAACTTGTTGAAAATGCTGTCAGGGGCATGTTACCCAAAAACCGGCTCGGAAGGGCTCTTTTCAGGAATATGTATGTATATGCAGGGGAATCACATCCCCACGAGGCACAAAAACCCAGGAAAATAGAACTCAACAACTAAGATATGAATATGGAAGCAATTAATGCGACTGGAAGAAGAAAAGCAGCTGTTGCCAGAGTGTTTTTAAATGAAGGGAAAGGTAAAATTACAATCAATGGCCAGGATTATAAAAAATACTTTACAACAGAAATTCTTCAATACGTTATCACACAACCCCTCAATCTTGTTGATGCGGCAGATAAATATGATATAAATGTCAATCTTGAGGGAGGCGGTTTTAAAGGCCAGGCCGAAGCTCTCCGCCTTGGAATATCAAGAGCCCTTGTAATAGCCGATGAGGAAAACAAAAAAACACTGAAGTCAAACGGCTTCCTTACCAGGGATCCCAGGGAAGTTGAAAGGAAAAAATCCGGGAGACCCAAAGCACGTAAGAGATTCCAGTTCAGTAAACGATAGAGATGCAAGTTTAGTATCTAAATTACAAAGACTTCCGAAAAAGGAACTACTTTGTAATTGATTGAAAGAATGTAAACTTAAATAACCATAAATGCCAAAAACAACTTTTAAAGAATTACTCGATGCAGGTGTTCATTTCGGACACCTGAAAAGAAAATGGAATCCTGCAATGGCTCCCTATATCTTTATGGAGCGAAACGGAATTCATATCATTGACCTTGAAAAGACAATTACCAAAATCGATGAAGCAGCTTCGGCCATGAAGCAGATAGCAAAATCGGGTAAAAAGGTATTGTTTGTCGCCACAAAAAAACAGGCAAAGGAAATAGTAGCCGAAAAGGTAAAAAAGGTAAACATGCCCTATGTTGTTGAACGCTGGCCCGGAGGTATGCTCACCAATTTCCCGACAATAAGGAAGGCTGTAAAAAAAATGGGTTCCATTGATAAAATGGCTTCCGACGGCACATTTATGAATCTGTCAAAACGGGAAAAACTACAGATAACAAGACAACGAGCCAAACTCGAAAAAAACCTCGGCAGTATTGCTGACCTTACCCGTCTCCCTTCTGCCCTGTTTGTAGTTGACGTATGCAAGGAACATATTGCAGTGAGAGAGGCAAAAAGACTCGGTATTACTGTGTTTGCAATGGTCGACACCAATTCCGACCCTACAGAAATAGATTTCCCCATACCGGCAAATGATGATGCATCAAAATCCATTTCACTGATAGTAGATATACTTTGCCATGCTGTCGAAGAAGGTCTTAACGAAAGAAAAATCGAAAAAGAAAAAGAACCCCAGCAAAAAGATAAAAGTGCAGGCAGAAAAGATACCGGAGAAAAAGATGTTGCAGACTCCCCGGCAGAAGATACAGATAGTGATGAAGATGAATCCCCGGATGAAGGCAGCACAGACAAAAAAAAGACAGAACATGCAATCACCGGAGCAGATGATGAATCAGAAGAAGATTAACGGAATATTTTTTTGAACCAAATAATAATTGAATAATGGCTACAATAAGTGCAGCTGATGTTGCAAAATTAAGAAAAGTGACCCTCGCCGGTATGATGGATTGTAAAAAAGCCCTCGAGGAAGCAGACGGCAATTTTGATAAAGCAATTGAAATAATACGTAAGAAAGGACAGGCTGTAGCAAGCAAAAGAGCTGACAGAGAAGCTACCGAAGGTGTTGTTCTGTCAAAAACGACACCCGACGGAAAGTTCGGTGCAATAATTGTCCTGAACAGCGAAACTGATTTTGTTGCCAAGAATGATGACTTTATAGGCCTGGCAAATACAATTATCGACGCTGCACTTAGTAATAAGCCATCAGATCTTGACGCTCTGAAAGATCTGCAGATCAACGGAGTAAAAACAGAAGATAAGGTTGTTGAGTTTGTCGGTATTATAGGTGAAAAACTTGAACTATCATACTATGATAAGGTTGAAGCACCTTATGTACAGGCATATATACATCCGGGAAATAAGCTTGCAACTCTTGTGGGTTTTAATAAGACAGGTCTGGATATCCAGATATATAAGGATGTAGCTATGCAGGTCGCAGCCATGAATCCTGTCGCTGTCGATAAAGATGATGTACCACAGGAAGTTATTTCACAGGAAATCGAAATAGGTAAAGAACAGGCACGACGGGATGGGAAACCCGAGGAAATGCTGGAAAGAATAGCCCAGGGAAAACTCGGTAAGTTCTTTAAAGAGAATACACTGCTGAACCAGGAATTCATCAAGGACAATAAACTCACTGTTTCACAGTATCTTAAGTCGGCAGATAAGGATCTGACAGTGACTGCCTTCAAAAGATATACATTAAATATATAACATAAATCCATGATTCATTATTAAAGATGGCGCTCCCGTGGGCACCATCTTTTTTTTGTTTACGTATTATCCTATCTTTACCATATAGAACTATTTACTTATGAAGTATTCAAGAATACTATTAAAACTCAGTGGTGAATCGATTGCCGGAAAAGGAAATTACGGTATCGACGAGTCCATTCTTGATGAATATGCAAAACAAATTGTTGAAGTGGTAAATATGAAATGTGAGGTTTCGGTTGTCATTGGCGGAGGAAATATTTTCCGTGGACTAAAAGGGACTGAATCGGGTTTTGACAGGGTGAAAGGTGATCAGATGGGAATGCTGGCAACAGTTATTAACAGTCTTGCCCTGGAGAGTGCCATAAAAAAATCGGGAGGCAGGGCAATAGTATTCACTTCAATAAGGATGGAACCTGTAGGCCTGCTCTATAACAGGGATATAGTAATCGATGAAATGAAAAAAGGAACTGTTTGTATATTATCAGGCGGAACCGGAAATCCTTTTTTTACAACAGATACAGCCTCTGCACTCAGGGCAGTGGAAACAGGAGCACATGTACTTCTTAAAGGCACAAGAGTGGACGGTGTATATACCGCTGATCCTGAAAAAGACAGTAAGGCGAAAAAATTTAATAAGATAACATTTGAAGAGGCAATCGCACTAAGGCTTAAAATAATGGATTCCACAGCCTTTACAATGTGCCGTGAGAATAACATTCAGGTCATTGTTTTTGATATGAACAAACCTGGTAATCTTATGAAAGTTATTTCAGGCTCAGAAACAGGAACTCTTATTTGTAATTGAAAGCGATTGATTTTTAGTCTAATTTATTATTTTTGTTATTCCGGTAACATTTTACGGTAAATAACAGTAATCTGAAAATTAAAACTATACAACCTGACAGATATGAATGACGAAGTTGAACTTATAATAGAAGAGACAAGAGACAGGATGGATAAAGCCCTTAATCATCTTGAACACGAACTCTCCAGGCTACGCGCAGGAAGGTCGAATCCCGCACTTCTGGATGGTATAACAATCGACTATTACGGGGTTAACACACCATTAAACCAGGTTTCGAATATAAATACACCCGACCCGAAAACAATCCTGATCCAGCCATGGGAAAAATCTATGCTGAGCACTATTGAAAAAGCTATAATGGCAGCAAACATAGGACTTACACCCGTAAATAACGGTGAGGTTATACTAATAAATATTCCGCCATTAACCGAGGAAAGAAGACAACAGCTGGTAAAACAGGTAAGAAATGAGGGTGAAACTGCCAAAATAAGCATCCGTAATTCCAGGAAATGGGCAAATGACGAATTAAAGGAACTCCTTAAGGATGGCCTCCCTGAAGATACAGAAAAGGATGCAGAGGAAAAAGTCCAGGACCTTACCACAGAATACAACACCAAAATCGATAAGGTAATGGAGCTGAAAGAAAAAGAGGTTATGACGGTTTAAGTATCAGAGTATATTTTGCTGCTGCCTTTACTGCTTCTTCACTGAACGGATCCTTATAAAATCCCTTATTAAGATAGGTCTCTGTCTGCGACAGATAAAACTCACTTGCAGGTATCCCTGATGCCCCCGTAGGTATTACCGTTAACGACTCATCCCAGTCGGCCGTATTGAAAATATGCCTTTCCGAAGCACCATGGTCAATGATGAACCCGGGTGAAAATGAATACGGACATACTGTATGGTTGCTTCCTCCTACAGGATAAGCATCTGAATTAAAATTAAATACCTTATCAAGAAGTGGTACTGCTGATCCGAGAGGATGTGACACAACTATCTTATGAACATCACCCCAGGTCCATTTTGTCTGATCCTCCCCCAGCTCATTTGTCATATTTGCCACACACTCCTTAAAGCTTCTGAGAATTATGTCGTCGAGTGTTTCCGTTTCGGGTGTGGTTTTATCATCTACCCATGAATCGGGACCGACACTTAGTATACGATATATGTAGTAATCCTTTACCAGATAAAACATCTGGTCAAATAATTCCTCTAACTCATCCGACAGAAGATGTTTGTTAAAGCTTATCCTGAAATATTCGAACACAGAAGGTGCCACCAGGCCGGCATTCATATCATAATCCCACTCTGATAATGTGCCTAAAGCTTCTGCCTCAGCACTTGTCAGCTCATCTTTCCTTTCATTAAGCCTGAGTATATAGGGAGTCATCAGGACCGCATAGTCGGAATGCTGATCAGTTACCATCCTTTTAAAATCTTCAATATTGAAAACATCCTTTTCGTCCAGCATCTGACGTACCCTGTTAATTCTGTAAGGCAATGCAAAACCTGTACCTATATAATACGGATAATCATCAGGCACTGTCCTGTTATTTGCTGATGAAACATAACCTCTTTCAGGGTTGAAGCTTGATGGCAGTTGTTCAAAGGGCACATAACCTTTCCAGTCGAATTCATCTGTTTCACCGTTACGGACTGATGTTCCTGTTCCTTTTCTTATTGCAATACCTCCGCCGGTATTCAATCCAATATTTCCATCAACATCAGCATATGCAAAATTCTGGCTTATTGACCTGAAATTGCTGATTGCTGTTCTGAAGTCATCCCAGTTACGGGCTCTGTTAAGAAGATATACAGCCTTAATCTCATCGCTGTAATCATAACCCGACCATCTCATTGAAAGGGTTACATCCTGAACATCTCTGAATCCTGAAATTATTGGTCCCCGGTGTGTGAATTTAAGTTGAAGTGT
>Ga0272441_10009993_pt1 | contig 14496 bp, 12 predicted proteins | sample SSMProp6N_FD_193582 | JGI IMG/M metagenome (GOLD analysis project Ga0272441, IMG submission 193582) | Marine sediment archaeal communities from Little Sippewissett salt marsh, Falmouth, MA, United States - SSM-Prop-6N | ecosystem: Environmental > Aquatic > Marine > Wetlands > Sediment ... | reverse complement strand
TATTATCTATTTTCTCAAGCGCACATCAAGACCCTGTACAGGGATTTTGAGGGCGCCATCGCAGATTTGCATGATGCACTGTCCTTGGACCCGGAATCGTTGTACTTGAAAAAAGAGTTGGCTACGCTATTGGTGATGAACAAGGAAGAGGCCAAGGCACTCGATATTCTGGAGGACGTTTTGACGGATCATCCCGATGATGTCGAGGCATTGATCCTTTCCGGCAGGATCCATCAGGGCATGAAACAAATCGAACCCGCCATGGCGAACTACGAAAAAGCGCTTTTGTTGGACCCTTCGAATGAAAACCTATACCTTCAACTGGGTCGAATGCATATTGAGCAGCAGCAGTGGGACAAAGCCCAGAATGTATACGAAAAATTAATTGATCACTTTCCAGGTTCCTATGCCGGTTATTTTTTTCTGGGCCGAATCAGCATGGTCAACGGCAACCATCAGACTGCCAAAAGCTATTTTGAAAAGACCCTGGTACTGGAACCCGATTTGGTTGAGTCTCGTTTCGAGCTTGGTTTGCTGTATGAAGCAGAGGGCAATTATAAAAAAGCGGCAACTGCCTATAAAGAAATATTGAAACGAAATCCCAGTAACGTTCAGGCACGCATGGCTCTCGGTCTGAACTATTACAGTCAGGGAAAGACAAAGACATCCAACCAGGTGTTTCAAGAGCTGGGGCGGATGAGCGTATCTGACACGATGATTGTTCGGACGCTGGTCAAAGAGTATATCGATGTTCGTAATTTCGAAGACGCCGACATCATTGTGACAGGGATGCTGGCTGGCGCACCAGACAGCTCGGACCTGCTGTATATTTCGGGCATCACGTCGGACGGTTTGGGTAAAAAAAGTGACGCCATTATGCGGCTGAAAATGGTGCAACCCCAATCCCGATTCTTTGAAAATGCGACCATTCATACAGCCCTTCTTTATCAGGAGATGGAACGGCGCAGGGAAGCCGTCGACTTTCTCTTGACGGCGATCGAAAAAGCCCCGGAAAATGCCGAGTTCAGGTACTATCTCGGCTCTTTGTATGAGCAGATGAAGGAGTATGAAAATGCTGAGAAAGAGCTGAAAACAGGAATCCGCTTGGATCCCGATCACTCGCGCCTGCATTTCAGGTTGGGTGTTCTTTATGACAAGCAGGGAAATAAAGAAGAATCCATTGCCGAAATGAAAACCGTGCTGGAGCTGGATCCGGAAAACGCCAACGCGTTGAACTATTTGGGATACACCTATGCCGATATGGGCGTTCATCTGGACGAAGCCGAGCAACTGATCCGAAAGGCGATGATCCTGAGACCCGATGACGGCTACATCACAGACAGTCTTGCATGGGTTTACTACAAGCGCGAACAATACGAAAAGGCGCTGCCATTGTTGGAACTGGCTGTGAGCCTTGAACCGGACGATCCGGTCATTGAAGAGCATCTGGGGGATGTCTATCGAAAATTGGGAATGAAGAAAAGAGCCATTCAAAGCTACCGTAAGGCCATTGAAAAAGGACATGAAGACAAGGCATCCCTTCTATTCAAAATTCAGTCCCTATCGCAATGACACACTTGTTTATCCGTCGGTCACAGCAGGCTTGCCGAAAGGAAAAAATTCTATTCTTCCTTTTGACCGTCAGCCTGCTGTCAGCCTGTTCTCCGTTCGCGCCCGAACCCGATCCATTCGATAGTGTGGCGGGCCAATCGTTAGCCCGGATGCAAGAGGCCAACACCGGTCTGATGCAGTTCAAATGCATCGCAACCATCGTCTTACACCAACCCGACCAGCCGAAAAGAAGGTTTCGAGCAGCGGTGGCCGGACGGCTTCATGACCATTTACGAGTTGATCTTTTTTCCCCTTTCGGGGGATCCGCAGGAACCTTTGCCGGCAATGGCAAACATCTTTTTCTTGTAACCCATCCGTCGCGTGACTACTATAAAAAACGTTTTGGCAACGGTAGCCTTCACCGCATCGTTCATTTGGATATCACCGTGGCCGAATTGCTGGAAATGATGGTGGGGCGAATCCCCGTGGAAAAGGCCTTCCGGGTTCGATTGATTGAAGAGGCGAGTGAGAAGGATCGAATTCTGGCGCTGGTTGACAGACGCGGAGAGGTCAGGCAGAAAATTTTTATGGATTCAACGGGAATGCCCTACCGAGCGGAGTGGTTCGACCCTAAAGGCCGGCTGCTTCATTCGCTGGTCCGTCGCGGCGATCAACGGATAAACGACTTTTTCTTGCCGCAACAAATTGAACTGTCCGATGTGCCGGGAAACCATGTCCTGATTCGGATTGAACGATACGAAGCCAATGCAACGATAGAGGAGAGCCTGTTTACGCTGGATCCACCTCCCGGTTGATATGCTACAGAAAGGGTAGGGGATCACTTCAAACCATGCAAGAAGGATAAAAGCCGATGACCGAGAACCCATCACCCAACAACGGTTGCCCAGCAGGGGGAGATTCGGACGCGAATCGTGCCGATCCGCAGGAACAACGAATTGCCGATGCGCTTACCAGAATAACCAATAAAATCATTGTGATGAGCGGTAAAGGGGGGGTGGGAAAATCGAGTTTTTCCACCAATCTCGCCGTATTGCTGTCTGAAAAAGGATTTTCCACAGGACTGCTCGATGTGGATCTCCATGGCCCGAGCATTGCTGGAATGATGGGCGTTCACGGACTTCTGGACGTTGGCGAAAACAAAAAAGCGGTTCCCAAAAAAGTGGGCAAGAACCTCCAGGTGGTTTCCATGCAATCATTGATGGCGGACCCAGACCAGGCCGTTATCTGGAGAGGGCCGGCCAAGACAGGCGTCATCCGCCAGTTTATTGGAGATGTCAATTGGGATGCGCTTGATTTTCTCATCGTGGATTCTCCTCCGGGCACCGGCGACGAACCCTTGAGTATCGCGCAAACCATTGCCGGCGCCAAGGCGCTAATTGTCACGACACCTCAAGATGTTGCCCTGGCAGATGTAAGAAAATCCATAAACTTTTGCCGGAACGTCAACCTTGACATTCTCGGGCTTGTAGAGAACATGGGGCCTTTTTCCTGCCCTTGCTGCGGAGAGACCGTAGCACTGTTCAAAAGCAGGGGCGGGAAGTTGACGGCGGATGCCATGGGAGTGACTTTTTTAGGAACGCTTCCTTTTGATCCCCTGGTCGTTGCTTCCTGCGACGAGGGGACCCCCATCGCCGCGAACGGTAACGGCGGGCCTTTTACAACGGCCTTGGATGAAGTGGTTCAAGCCATCGTCAACAGGTTGTAACGGTGTCCAGGCAGGTTTTGGCGCTAGAAGCGCGGTTGCGTTCGTGCCGAAATGTGCGGACGCTCGGTGTCCGTCCCAATTTTTTGGACTACAGTTTAAAAGAGGCAGAAAGCATACGATGCGCGCCAAAGATTTACTATCCAACCGCATTTTATGCGGATTTGTTCGATGCGCTGGGGAAACCCACGTTTCCAAGCTACCACACATACAAGTGTGTCCAAGACAAGATAAAGCAAACCGCCCTGCTGCAGATAGCCAGGCTTCCGCATCCCAGAACCCGAGTGTTCTACGGAAAACGACAAAAGGAAAAGATCAAGGGCTATTTTTGCTATCCTTTCATCGCCAAAGAGGCGCGTGGATCGGCCATGGGCAGAGGCGTCTATTTGATCGGAAACGATGCGGATCTCAACGCATACACCCGAAACCGACATGTTGCCTATATTCAGCAATACCTGCCCATCGATAGGGACATCAGGGTTGTGATCGTCGGCCGGGAGGTCATTCATGCCTATTGGCGGGTTGCACCTGATGGCGAGTTCAGAACCAATGTCGCCGTCGGAGGAAAAATCAGCTTGGATTCCGTGCCGGATGGGGCGCTCCGCTTGGCACGAGAGGCCGCGCGAGTGTGCCGATGGGATGACGTTGGCATCGACATCTGCAGTCACAATGACGATTACCTGATCCTGGAAGCAAATATGAAATACGGGAAAGAAGGGTTTCGCGCGTGGGGGATGGACTATTATCAGATTATGGAAAAGATGATTGACGATGGACGCATTTGAGTCACCCAGCCCTGCAAACATATTGGATTCGCTTAAAGGATCGTTGAACGACAGAGAGAGAGAAATTCTCTCTCCCGCAGCAACCACCAGCCATTCAGGCATTCGGCGCCACCCGGTCAACGATGCGGCAGCAGGCTATCGGCAGGCCTTTTCTCTGGATGCGGACCGGATCCTTCACAGCATGGCCTATGCCCGCTATATCGATAAAACCCAGGTGTTTTACCTGATTGAAAACGATCATATCACCCATCGTGTTCTGCATGTTCAGCTCGTCTCCAAAATTGCGAGAACCATTGGTCGGTTTCTTCGACTCAATGAAGATTTGATCGAAGCAATTGCTTTAGGGCACGATATCGGTCATACACCTTTTGGCCATGAGGGTGAAACCTACCTGTCGGCGTTGTGCGAGAGAGCGGGCATCGGGCCTTTTCTGCACAATGTGCAGAGCATCCAGTTCCTGGATCGAGTGGAAAGAAAAGGGATGGGATGGAATTTGTGTCTACAAACGCTGGACGGCGTTTTGTGCCATGACGGGGAGATTCATAACCAACGGCTGACCCCCGAACCGAAGAAAAGTTTTGCAACCTTTGAACGCGAGATCGACAAAAAAAAGAGCGACCCGACGGCCCCCTTGATCCCCATGACAACCGAAGGCTGTGTCGTTCGAATGGCCGACACCATCGCCTATATCGGCAGAGATTTGGAAGACGCCATCCGATTGGGCCTTTTGAAGCGACGTGACATTCCCCGGCACATCGCCAGAATTCTCGGAACGACCAACGGCACGATCGTCTACAGGCTCGTCACCGATATCATTGAAAACAGTACCGAAAGCCAGTTCATCGCCTTTAGCCCTCAAATCTCCGAAGCGTTGAAATCGTTGAAGGTCTTCAATTTGGAGCATATCTATCTAAACCCCAAAATCAAGGTGCATTCGAAAGAAATAAAAAAACTTTTTTCCATACTTTTTGAAACCAAACTGGAAGAGCTGGTCAAAAAAGATCGCTCTTCGGATATATTTACCCACTATTTGGCGGATATGTCCGCATCCTACGTTTCCGATCACAGCCCAGCGGAAATTGTCAGGGATTATATTGCCGGGATGACGGATCGGTACTTTCTGAGTCGCTTTCCAGAACGGTTGCGCTCGGCACTGAAACAATGATGCCGTGAAAAGGGAAAAAAAAAAGCACAAAGGGATTTCTCCAAAGGCGTATCGCTTTCGAACGTATCGGGACACGTTGGGCTACAAAGGGCTGTATCGTTTCACGGCGGCTTGTCAAGAGACCGATTTGCTCATTTTTGCAGACCGTCTGTTGAATCGACAGGCCCACGAATTGGTTGTAGCAACAAGAGCCTGCATTGAAGGCTTTATTAGACAACATCCGCAATTTGCCACTAGGCTGACGCCTTGGCCGAGCCCAGAGGTGATCGCCCCTACTGTTGTCCGGAACATGATCAAAGCCGGTCAGTTGGCTGGGGTCGGTCCAATGGCGGCTGTGGCAGGTGCCGTGGCGGAGATCGTGGGCAAGGGACTTCTTGAACAAAGCCAGCAAGTGATCGTGGAGAATGGGGGCGATATTTTCTTGTCCACGACACGATCGGTTGTGGCCGGTCTTTTTGCAGGGAGATCTCCGCTCAGCATGAAGATCGGCCTTCGTGTTCCGGGGATTCCAGCGGGCATCGGCCTTTGTACTTCATCGGCCACAGTGGGGCATTCTCTGTCGGTCGGAACGGCAGATGCCGTCTGCGTGCTTTCTCTCTCCTGCGCGCTGGCGGATGCCGCAGCGACATCCATTGGCAATCAAATTAAGACCCCTGATGACCTTCAACGGGCAATCGACTTTGGAAAGAGAATCGAAGGTGTCAAAGGAATTGTAATAGTCGCAGGTGAGAAAATTGGGGCTTGGGGGGAGGTTGAATTGGTTCCGCTCAAAGGAAAAAAAGGTTGAGTTTTAAGGTGGAAAAGGGTAAGAATGCTTGATAATTAAAGGGTTACATGGACCTGGAACGACGCTGCACCATCACCATCCATGGACCCGCGAATCCCAACCCAATTGAATGCAGGCGGAGGAATGACACGCGATGAAAAAGGTAAAGATTGCCTTGTGGATTATCATTTTCGGGTTTGTGGGCCTGGTGATATTTGAGAACAAGAACTTCTTCATGCAAGAAAGTCAGCTCGTTCTTGATCTCGGCTTTGTCAACTATCAAACGCCCCTGCTGAAAAATGCGATTTTTTTCGTCGCTTTTTTCCTTTTGGGTATTTTAATTTCTTATTTCTTCAGCCTTTTTAAGCACTACAAGGATGCAAAAACAATCAAGACGCTGAAGGCGAAAGAGTCCAGTCTCGTGGAAGCCGTTTCCACATTGGAAAAACAGGTGGCTCAACAGCAGCCTGAAAGCTCAAACGCTGCTCCAGCAGAAACGGTCCCGGAAAAACCGGTGGAAGTGGTCCCGGAAATGAAATAAAACGGATCGTGCGCTCGGCCACGACAATAGAGACCCCATACCACCGTCCACTGCCTTCCCTACCGGGTAGCAACACTGTCACCCGCCGTTGCACTATCCAAAATCGATATTGATATTGCCGAGTGAATGACCTCCGTTAAAGCAACTCCGATGATGCAGCAGTACCTTTCGATCAAAGAGAGGTATCCGGACGTGCTTCTTTTCTATCGCATGGGCGATTTCTACGAAATGTTTTTCGAAGACGCTCGCATTGCTTCAGCCGATTTGGAGATAGCCCTTACATCGCGAAACAAGAATGACGACGAACCGGTTCCCATGTGTGGCGTCCCCTACCGAGCAGCCCAGGGATATATTTCCCGTTTGATCGAAAAGGGGCATAGGGTCGCCATTTGCGAGCAGGTTGAAGATTCCAAATCCGCGAAGGGCCTTGTAAAGCGTGAAGTCGTTCGTATTGTAACCCCCGGAATGATCGTTGAAGATGAACTTCTCGACGAAAAAGCGAACAACTTCATCCTCTCCGCATCGCGCAATCGAAAGAGGATCGGTCTGGCCGTTTTGGACATCTCCACGGGTAGCTTCCGGCTTACGGAAACCTCCGAGAAAACGGTTGTTTTCGATGAAATACTAAGGGTTGCCCCAAAAGAGATTGTGATCTCCGAATCCCTGGTAGAAGAGGACGCCTTTGTCGCCTTTTTCAACAGCTATCCAGATTTTGCTCTAACCGTCCAAGAGGATCGCCGGTCCGCGACCTCCATCGGCCGCAAACAACTGCTTGAGCAGTTCGATACCGTATCGCTTGAGGGATTTGGTTGTGAAACGATGAAGGCGGGCGTGGGCGCGGCAGGAGCACTGATTGCGTATGTGAGCGAAACCCAATGTCAGAAGCTCGAACACATCGATACGGTCCGTCCCTATTTTCTGGGCAACTTTCTGGTTGTGGATGACCAGAGCCGCAGAAACCTGGAACTGTCGCGCAATATCCGCAGTGGAGGTCGTCAGGGGACGTTGTTGGAAATTCTGGACAAGAGCGTAACCGCCATGGGTGGACGTTTGTTGGCGCATTGGCTCCGTTATCCCCTGGTGGATCCTCCCCGAATCGAGAACCGTTTGGATGCGGTTGAAGAGGCCATGGAAAAGATGCAGGCGCGCAGAGACCTGCGTGAAGGTCTCAAACCTGTAAGGGATATGGAGCGGCTGGGCAGCAAGCTATCCATGGGACACGGCAATGCCAGGGACCTGACCGCATTGAAATCCTCGATTCAGGCGTTGACGGGAATCTTCAATACGCTATCCGTATTTGAGGCGACAGCCTTCACAATACAACAGGATCTGGGGCCGTTGCAGACGCTTGCTGATCTGATTCATGGTGCCATACGGGAAGATGCGCCTCCGACCATCAGCGAAGGGGGATTGATTTGTGCCGGCCACAATGAGGCGTTGGATGAACTGATTCGCATCAGCCGGGATGGAAAAGGGTGGCTGGCCGAACTAGAAGCAAAGGAGAGAGCGTCCACCGGAATCAATACCCTAAAAGTTCGTTTCAACAAGGTGTTCGGCTACTTCATTGAAGTGCCTCGCGCGCAAAGCGACCGCGTTCCTGACCATTATGTACGCAAACAGACGTTGGTCAATGCGGAGCGATACATTACGGATGAGTTGAAAACATTTGAGTCACGCGTCCTGAATGCGGAAGATCAGCGGTCAAAACTGGAGTTAGAGATTTTTCTTGAAATCCGAGAAAAGGTGAAGAGGCATCACCGAGAAATCTTGGAAATGGCGCAATTCATTGCCAGAATCGATTGTTTGAACACTTTTGCCGAGGTGGCCCACAACAACGATTATTGCCGTCCCGTCCTCAATACGGAAGGGCGACTGGAGATAGAGGAAGGGCGCCACCCCGTCGTTGAGAAATTACTCTCCGGAGAAAGGTTCGTTCCCAATTCCATTTTCATGGACAACCTTGCCGAACAGGTATTGGTCATAACCGGTCCCAACATGGCCGGAAAATCGACAGTCCTGCGCCAGGTGGCCTTGATCACCGTCATGGCTCAAATTGGCACTTTTGTGCCTGCCAAAACCGCCAATATTCCGGTAACGGACAGAATTTTTACACGTGTCGGGGCACTGGACAACCTTTCCGCTGGGCAAAGCACATTCATGGTAGAGATGCAGGAAACAGCCAACATCGTCAACAACGCAACTGCAGACAGCCTGGTGATACTGGACGAAATTGGGAGGGGAACCTCCACTTTTGACGGTTTGAGCATCGCATGGGCCGTTTTGGAGCATTTGCACAATTTAAACGGCACAGGGACCCGGACGCTGTTTGCCACCCACTACCACGAGTTGACTGAACTGGAGAATCAACTGGATCGGGTAAAAAACTACAATATTGCCGTAAAGGAATGGAATGACGAGATTATTTTCTTGAGGAAACTGGTCAAGGGAGGAACCAACCGAAGCTATGGCATCCAGGTAGCCCGGTTGGCAGGAATCCCCGAATCGATCATACAGCGTTCAAAAACGATTCTGGCCTTGGTCGAATCCGGAAAACAGCCAAAGGTGGCTGAGAACAGGGACAAAGGGGCGGCAAACCGACGGCCTGGCGCACACGTTCAACTAACCCTGTTCAGCCCCATGGAGAGAAAATTGGTGGAGGCGCTTCAGATGATGGATCTTTCCCGGATGACGCCAATCGATGCCCTGAACCTACTAAACGACTTGCAGATCAAAGCGCAAACCGTTGAGTATTAGAAGAACCGTGCGAAAATGTCGGATATGAAGAAAAGAACAATCCCACGAAAAATTATTTGTTGTATGGTGCTCGTTGGCTTGCTCCATGTACTGAATGTACCTTTGGTTCTGGCCTTGACGCCGAAACAGCAATTCTATCAAGCTGAAAACGCATACGCAGCGCTTACAAATAAGCCAAGCCATCAAAAGTACCGTGACAAGTGGCTCTACTGTATTGAAAAATACGAGAAGGTATACCGTTTGGACCCATCGGGTCCTTGGGCTGCTGCAGGACACTATCACGCGGGGCGGCTCTATCTGGAATTGACCAAACGCTCTTTTTTGGGAACCGACCAGCAGCGAGCCATAGAGCATTTTCGTCACATCATCCGCCAATACCCAAAAAGCCTGTACACACCGAAAGCCAAATCCGAACTTTCAAAGATGAAGGTGCCGGTCATTCCCAAGGCGACCCAGGATGCGGCAAAAAAACTCACTTCTGCCTATGCCTCCTATGAGCGGTTGATGAAAAGCGCAAAAAAACAGAAATATCGTGATCAGTGGGAGACGTGTATCAACCGGTTCCGTCTGGCTTACAAAACGGACAAGTCGGGGCCACATGCACCGGAAGCCCTCTACATGATCGGTGTCCTTTATGAAGGACTGGCAAAAAAATCGTTACGACAGAAGGATTTCGAAACAGCCGAACATTATTTTCAACGGTTGAAAAGCGATTTTCCCGGTAGTGACGCGGCAAAAAAGGCCCAACGAAAGCCTGTAAAGTCGGAACCGCCGGAAAAGATCGTCGCAGTCCCTGCCACGGACCCGGTTGCCGATATCATCAAGGCGAACAGCAACGTCGTAGAGAAGAGACCCGAAAAGCGAACGAATATCCCGACCGGAATGGTGGCGGTCAAGGAGCTGCGGTTCTGGTCCAATCCGAACTATACGCGAATCGTCATTGATGCAGACAGAGAGACCCGTTTCAGCCATCGATTGTTGAAAAAGGACCCTGCAATCAAAAAACCTCAACGGCTATACATCGATTTGCGAAACAGCCGCTTGGACGATCGCATCCAGAAGATCATTCCGATTAACGATCAACTTCTCAGCGATGCAAGGGCAGGCCAGTATACCGTCGATACGGTTCGGATCGTGGTCGATATCAAGTCTTTCAAACACTACAAAATTTTCTCTCTAAAAAACCCGTTTCGCATTGTACTTGACGTGTGGGGAGAAGAGAACAAAAAGCAAGTTGCCAGGTCAAAAGCGCCGGCGGTTCCACTGCCGCCGTTGGGAACCTTGTCTTCCGGAGCCATTGCACGCCAATTGGCACTGGGCGTTCAACGGATTGTCATTGATCCAGGACATGGAGGGAAGGATTATGGTGCCCCCGGATACCTAAAGGGGGTGCATGAAAAAGATATCGTTTTGCAGATTGCAAAAAGACTGGCCGGTAAAGTGGAAACGGAGCTCAATTGTGAAGCGATCCTTACACGAAAGACAGATCGATATTTGACGCTCGAAGAGCGCACGGCCATCGCGAATACCCAAAATGCTGATCTTTTTATCTCCATTCACACAAATGCGGTCAGGGATAAACGGGCCTACGGCATAGAGACATATTACCTAAACCTTGCCACTGATAACGACGCGATCCTGGTGGCCGCGCGCGAAAATGCAACATCAACGAAAAATATCAGTGATCTACAGTCCATTTTAAATGATTTGATGCAGAACGCCAAAATAAACGAATCCAGCCGGCTGGCTACCGTTGTGCAGTCTGAGATGTGCCGTCACCTGAAAAAAGATTTCAGCCATATTAAAAGCAAAGGAGTGAAACAAGCACCCTTTTATGTCCTGCTCGGAGCTCAAATGCCGGCTTTATTGGTGGAGACATCGTTTATCTCCAACCCCAGAGAATGCAAACGGTTGACGACGAAGGCCTACCAGGAACAACTCTGCGAAGGGATCATTCGGGGCATCAGGAAATACATGAAGGAAACCAGTCCAACAGCCTACAACAATTCCACGGTAAGGATTGAAAAAAATGGGTAAAACACCTAAACTTGCAAATTGGAGAGGATGAGAAAAATGGGGTACACAAACATTATTGTTGAAGCGGACGAAGGCATCGCCACCATTACCTTCAATCGTCCAAAGGCGTTGAATGCTTTGAATGGGGAACTTTTGGATGAACTGAGCGATGCATTGGAAAAGAGTAGCGCAGATGAAGAGGTGCGGGTCCTCGTTTTGACAGGGGCCGGTGAGAAATCCTTTGTGGCCGGTGCAGATATTACTGAACTGGCAACCTTTAACACCCTCCAGGCAAAAGTGTTCGCCGAGAAAGGCCATGCCATCATCGGCCAGTTGCAGGCGTTGCCGATTCCCGTAATCGCTGCTGTCAATGGCTTCGCGTTAGGTGGAGGAAGTGAAATGGCTCTTGCCTGCGATTTCATCTATGCCTCTGAAAACGCGATGTTCGGCCTTCCAGAAATCAGTTTGGGGATTATCCCTGGTTTTGGCGGCACCCAGAGGCTGCCCCGGCTGATCGGGAGCAATCTGGCCAAAGAGATGATTTTTACAGGAAAGATGATCCCCGCCCAGGATGCGAAATCGATCGGCCTGGTCAACCTCGTCGTAGCTCCTTCCTCTCTGATGGAGGAAACCATGAAAACGGCCAAAACCATTGCTTCCAAAGGCAAGGTTTCACTGCGGGCCGCTAAGCAGGCCATCAACAACGGCCTAAACGTAGACCTGACGACAGGATGCCGGCTAGAAATGGATGCCTTCGCCATCTGTATGGCCAGTGAAGACGCAAAAGAGGGAACCCGTGCATTCATTGAAAAACGGAAAGCAGCGTTTACGGGAAAACTCAATCAATAAAGAACCAGCCTTGCATGGGCGGGTTCCCTTTGGAAAAAGCGAGATAGCAGCAATAAAGGCTGTGAGGGAGCCCTCTCGGCCTTTTTTGTCTACAGAGAAATCAACCCTTTTGCTTGGAGAATAAACAGGAGAGGAAGAGAGAAAAAATGATTCACGACATTGAATATGAGACCATGCCCCGTGAAGCGCTGGAAGCGATTCAGCTCAGACGGCTTCAAAGTACGTTGGCCCGGGTCTACAGCAGCGTACCTTTCTACAAAAAGGCGTTTGAAGAGGCAGGCATCGTTCCTTCCGATATCAAAACCCTGTCGGATTTGAAGTTGGTGCCGTTTACAACAAAAACGGACCTGCGGGACAACTATCCGTTTGACATGTTCGCCGTTCCCATGGACAACGTGGTCCGCATCCATGCTTCTTCCGGTACAACGGGAAAACCGACGGTCGTCGGCTACACGGCCAGGGACATCGGTACCTGGTCCAACCTCATGGCCCGCGCTCTTGCGGCAGGTGGAGCCGGACGTGGGGACATCATCCACAATGCCTATGGTTATGGACTGTTTACGGGAGGTCTTGGGGTTCACTATGGAGCCGAACGACTCGGTGCATCGGTCATACCTGTTTCGGGCGGAAATACCAAACGCCAGGTTGTCATCATGAAGGATTTCGGCCCAACCATCATTACCTGTACTCCTTCCTATGCCCTGCACCTGGCAGAAGTTGCCGAGGACGTTGGTGTTTCCTTTGACTCCCTCACATTTAAATTTGGAATTTTCGGAGCTGAGCCGTGGTCGGAAAAGATGAGGGAAGAGATCGAACGCAAGCTCAATCTAACTGCCGTGGATATCTACGGACTTAGCGAAGTGATGGGGCCTGGGGTTGCCATTGAATGCTATGAAGAAAAAAAAGGGCTGCATATCTTCGAGGACCACTTTATACCGGAAATTGTGGACCCGAAAACACTCGAACCGCTGCCGCATGGCGAAACCGGTGAATTGGTGTTCACTTCCCTCACCAAAGAAGCCTTTCCCGTTATTCGATATCGAACACGAGACATCACGTCCCTGAATCCGGAGCCCTGTTCATGCGGTCGGACGCACCTTCGGATGAACCGCGTGACGGGAAGAAGTGACGATATGCTGATCATTCGCGGTGTGAACGTCTTTCCCTCACAGATTGAAAGCGTGCTGATGGAAACCGAGGAAGTGGAACCTCATTATCAACTGGTTGTTGATCGCAAAGACAACCTGGACGTGCTTACCGTAAACGTCGAAGTGAGCGAGGGAAGTTTTACCGATGAAGTCAGGGGACTTCAGGTCCTGGAAAAACGAATCACCAAGAATATTAAGGAGCTGTTGGGGGTTTCGGCGAAAGTCAAACTCGTTGAACCCAAGGCGATCGACAGGAGCCAGGGGAAGGCTGTTCGGGTTGTAGACAATCGTGAAATTTGACTGTTTAAAAAAGTGTACCCTTTGGCTTAAGTCGATGGATTCAATGACCGATGAATGAGTGGAGGAAGCTATGCAAGTAGAACAAATTTCAGTATTTTTGGAGAATAAAAGCGGACGGCTATCCGAAGTAACGGCTATCTTGACCGAATCGGAAGTCAACATCCGAGCGCTTGCCCTCGCCGATACATCCGATTTCGGTGTGCTGCGCTTGCTCGTCGATGATACGGAAAAAGCGCGTCAAGTGCTGAAAAACAACGGCTTCACCGTCGGCAAGACCAATGTTGTAGCCGTTGAGGTGCCCGACAAACCCGGAGGGCTGCACCGCATCCTGACCCTGTTTTACAAAGCTGACATCAATGTTGAATATATGTACGCCTTTGTGAGGTCTTCCGGAGACAACGCCGTAATGATCTTTCGGATTGAAAAGGAAGACGAGGCCATCGACCTGCTTCATAAAAACGGTGTCAACGTCATCGACGGTGAACGACTGTACACCATTTAAGGGGTTGGAGCGGCAAAACGATGTCCGACAAAAACGCAGATCAGGTGCAATTGATATGGGGAATAGCGCTGATTCTGGCCGGTTTGGGTGTGTTTTACCGGCTTCCCCAGGTGATGCCCAAAATAATGGAATTTCCGATCTTTGCGGAAGCCTCCGGTGTTGTTCGGTTTAGTTTTTATTTTATGGCTGTATTTCTCATTGGCGGTGGTCTCAAAAAGGTGATCCAGCATTTTAAGAGGGACAGTCAAAACAGTGACCGGTAAAACGTATCTGAGGATTGTGAACGTAAATTATGGCCAATGCAGATGCTCTTTCATTGATGTCTGGCAATGATCCAAGCCGGGGCTTGGACCTTGAACCCCATTATCGCAGCAACATCGAAGCCATTGGAAAACG
>Ga0272441_10009992_pt1 | contig 14496 bp, 13 predicted proteins | sample SSMProp6N_FD_193582 | JGI IMG/M metagenome (GOLD analysis project Ga0272441, IMG submission 193582) | Marine sediment archaeal communities from Little Sippewissett salt marsh, Falmouth, MA, United States - SSM-Prop-6N | ecosystem: Environmental > Aquatic > Marine > Wetlands > Sediment ... | reverse complement strand
GTGCAGCCGTTCCGCATGGCCAATGTGGTGGCCCGCTCGGTGCCGGCGTTGGCCCGCGCCGGCCTGAAAATGACCACCGGCGATTTGAAATCGTCCGGGCCGGTGCCGCGCACCCGCTTTAACGGCTGCGTATCGCCGGCGCGGGTGTTCGACGGGCGCAGCTTTGCCCTCGACGACCTCAAATTCATCCGCACCGTGGTGCCCGGCGCCACCATCAACGACGTGGTGTTGACCATATGCGGCGGGGCGCTGCGCAAATATCTAGAGGACAAAGAAGAGCTGCCGGCGGATTCGCTGGTCGCCATGACGCCGATTTCTGTGCGCCCGGCGGAAAATCAGAAAACCGCCGGCAATCAGGTGTCGGCCATGACGGTAGCCGTCGGTACCGACATCGCCGACCCGATGAAACGGCTCGAAGCGGTGTTCGAGCACACCACAAGCTCCAAAGAACTGACCAACGCCGTCGGCGCCAAGACGATGACCGACTATACCCAGTTCATTCCGTCGACAACGGCGGGCCTGGCGGCGCGGCTGTATTCAGGCTTGAGCCTGGCCAACCGCATGAAGCTGCCGATGAACTGCGTCATCACCAACGTGCCCGGCCCCAACGTGCCGCTCTACATGACCGGCGCGCGGCTGGTAACGCAATTCGGCCTTGGCCCGATCCTCGATGGGATGGGGCTGATCATGCCGGTCTTTAGCTATGGCGGGCAGATCACCATTTCGCTGACCTCGTGCCGCGACATCGTGCCGGACCCGGCCTTCTTCGCCCAATGCATTCAGGAAAGCTTCGACGAATTGATGGCGGCGGCGAAGAAGCGCGCAGCCTCGCCCAAATTCAAGAAGCAAGCGCCGAAAAAGCGCGCCTCCTTAGCCCGCTCCGCGGTGCCCGCCGAACAAGCAAAAGTGCGCCTTGGCGACATGCCCAAAAGTACGGCGGAAACAAAAGAGGAAAAATCCAAGCCCCCACGCAAACGCAAGGCGCCGGCCAAACGCATAGCGGCGCGCAACAAACCCGCAACCCCGCGCAAAAAACCGGCTTCTAAAGCCCCCGCCAAGGCGACGCCCGCCCAGGCTAAAGACGCCAAGACCGCCGACGCCGCGGACACGGACGAGACCGTGGTTGCCCTACGCGCGGCGGAATAGGCCATACGCAGCAATACCGGGTGGCCATACGAGATGGCAGTACGGGGTGGCGGCTAACCGATGCTTAGCTGCAGGCGTTGCGCGCCAAAACCTCGCCGGCCAGATACAGCGACCCGCAGATGACAATGCGCGGGCTTGGCTGCACGGCAGCCGCCGCGCGCAAGGCGTGTTCGAGGCTCGGCATCGGCGTGGCCTCAAGCCCTGCCGCGCCCGCCCTGCGGGCAATGTCGGGGGCCGGGCAGGCGTTGTCTTGGCCGGGCACGGTCACCGCCAGCACCTGCGATGCAAGGCCCGCAAACGCCTCGAAGAAGCCGTTGGCATCCTTTGAATGCATCAGCCCACTGATGAGAACCACGGGGCGCGGGTTTTGCTCTTCCAAGTCGGCCAGGGTTTCGGCGATGGCCTTTGCGCCGGCCGGATTATGGCCGCCGTCGAGCCACAGATCGGCATCGCCCACAAGGCGCGCTAGCGCGCCGGTAGCCATATGCTGCATGCGCGCGGGCCATTCGACGGCGGTTAACCCGGTGCCAATGGCGCCCTCACCGACGCCGCCAAAGGCGCGCGCAGCGGCAATGGCGGTGGCGGCGTTGGCCACCTGGTGGCGGCCGCGCAAGGCGGGCAACGGCAAATCAAGCAGCCCGGTGGCATCTTGAAATACCAAGCGGCCGTGTTCTTCAAAGGCGGTGAATTCTTGGCCAAACCGCGCTAAAGGCACCTCCAGGCGCCCGGCCTCCGCCTCGATGACGTCGAGGGCTTCAGCGGTTTGCGCCGCGACCACCGCCGGCACATGCCGCTTGAGGATACCGGCCTTTTCACCGGCAATCTTGGCCACCGTATCGCCCAAAAACCCCTGATGGTCGAGCGACACCGGGGTGATGACGCAGACTTTGGGGTCATCGATCACATTGGTGGCATCGAAGCGGCCGCCCAACCCCACTTCGAGCAGCACCGCATCCGCCGGCGTGCGCGCAAACGCCAAAAAGGCGGCCGCAGTGGTGATTTCGAAAAAGGTAATGGGTGCACCGCCATTTGCGGTTTCGCACGCGTGCAGCAGCGCCGATAGCGCCTCCTCGGCTATCGGCGCGCTGGTGCCGGCGCCGCTGGCAAGGCGGATGCGCTCATGAAACCGCACCAGATGCGGCGACGTATAGGCGTGCACGCGTAAGCCCTGCGCCTCCAACATCGCCCGCAAATAAGCAACGACCGAGCCCTTGCCATTGGTGCCGGCCACATGAATGACCGGGGCGATATGGTGTTGCGGGTTGCCCAAGGCCGCCAACAGGCGCTCTAAACGGCCGAGCGAAAGGTCGATCAGTTTCGGGTGCAAGCCGGTGAGACGCGCCAAAATGGCATCACTCGGCTGTCGCTGCGCGTCACCGGCCGGATCAGCAGGCGGCTTAGACGGTGGCTGGGAGGACGGCTGGGAAGAGGGCAAGCCCGCAGGCGGTAAGGGTGTGGTCACGGGGCGCGGGCGCTCTACCGGCCGGCGGCAGCGGGCGCCGCATCGCCGGTATACGGCACCGGCGCTTGCGGGTTAGCAGGGGCGGCGGCATCGTCCATCAACAGCGAAATCAGCCGCGCCAACGTCTCGCGCATGTCACCGCGGCGCACCACCATATCCACCATGCCGTGCTCAAGCAGATATTCAGCCCGCTGAAAACCGTCCGGCAGCTTTTCGCGGATCGTCTGTTCAATCACCCGCGGACCGGCAAAGCCAATAAGTGCGCCGGGCTCGGCGATGTGAACATCGCCCAGCATGGCATAAGAGGCGGTGACACCGCCCGTCGTCGGGTCGGTTAAAACGACGATATATGGCAGGCCCGCCTCGCGCACCATTTGCACCGCCACCGTGGCCCGCGGCATCTGCATCAGCGATAAAATACCTTCTTGCATGCGCGCGCCGCCGGCAGCCGCGAACACGATCAACGGCGCCTTGAGCTCCAACGCCAATTCGGCGCCCTTGACGATGCTTTCACCCGCCGCCATGCCCAATGAGCCGCCCATGAAGGCGAAATCCTGCACCAGCACCACCGCCGTGCGGCCGCCAAGCTCGCCGGTGGCGATGGTCACCGCGTCTTGTTCGCCGGTCTTGTTGCGCGCTTCTTTCAGCCGCTCGGTATATTTGCGCTGATCGCGGAATTTGAGCGGGTCGGTCGGCACGCTGGGCATCGGGATCTGCTCCCAATTACCGGCGTCGAATAGGCAATCCAGGCGATCTTTGGCGCCGATGCGGTTGTGGAAATCGCAATTGGTGCAGACGTACAAATGCTCCGCCAGATCGCGGTGAAAAATCATTTCGCCGCAATGGGAGCATTTGTGCCAGAGGTTCTCAGGCGTCTCGCGCTTGCTTTTCAGCAATGTGCGGATCTTCGGCCGCACCACATTCTCAAGCCAACTCATGCCACCTGCTCTCCTTTGGACGCTTGGCACAACGCTAGTCCGATGCCGCCCGTCACGCAAATGCGCGCCGCCCCCGCGCCAGCAGACCTATGCGCGCACCCCCGTATCACGATGCTGCGTGCGCGCCAGCGGCCAGGTCGCGGGCTAAGTCCAATACGGTTTTAACCGTATCGCCCGTCGCCGCGCCGGTGCCGTCGAGCGTCGCTTCAACGCACGAAACCAACGCCGAGCCGACGACCGCACCATCGGCCACCTGCGCCATGGCGCGCGCCTGCGCCGGTGTCTTGATGCCAAAGCCGATCGCCACCGGCAGGTCCGTGGACCGCTTGAGGCCGGCCACGGCGGCGGCCACCGCATCCACCTGCGCCGAACCGGCACCGGTAATCCCGGTAATCGACACGTAATAGAGAAAGCCCGACGTGTTGGCGAGCACCTTCGGCAAGCGGTGGGCGTCGGTGGTCGGCGTCGCTAGGCGAATGAAATTGATCCCGGCCTCGGTGGCGGGGATGCACAGTTCTTGGTCTTCTTCCGGCGGCAGGTCGACGATGATCAGCCCATCGACACCGGCCTGTTTGGCGTCTTCGAGAAACCGGCCGACGCCATATATGTAAATCGGGTTGTAATAGCCCATAAGCACGATAGGGGTCGCATCGTCGCCGGCGCGAAAGGCACGCACCAGTTCCAGCGTCTTGACCATGGAAGCGCCGGCGTCGAGCGCCCGCTTGCCCGAGGCCTGGATCGCCGGGCCGTCGGCCATCGGGTCGGAGAACGGCATGCCAAGCTCGATGATGTCGGCGCCGGCGCCGGGTAAGCCCTGGACAATCGCAAGCGATGTTTCCGCATCCGGGTCACCGGCGGTAACGTAGGCGACAAAAGCCTTTTTGCCGTGCGCTTTAAGGGCGGCGAACCGGGTGTCGATGCGCGTCTTAATCATGCGCCATCTCCACCCCCAGATGCGCGGCGACGGCGAATACGTCTTTGTCGCCGCGGCCGCACAGGTTCATGACCATTAGATGATCTGCGGGCAGCGTTGGGGCGAGCTGTTTGACTTTAGCCAGCGCGTGGCTTGGCTCGAGCGCCGGAATGATGCCCTCAAGCTTGGTGCACATCTGGAAGGCATCGAGCGCTTCGGAATCCGTCGCCGAGAGATAAGTCACGCGGCCCGTGTCCTTGAGCCAGGCGTGCTCCGGCCCGATGCCGGGATAATCGAGCCCGGCCGAAATCGAATGGCCTTCGATGATCTGCCCGTCATCGTCCTGCAGCAGGTAGGTGCGGTTGCCGTGCAAGACGCCAGGCGAGCCGCCGGTGAGCGAGGCGGCATGATCGCCGGGTGTGTCGAGCCCGCGGCCGGCCGCTTCAACGCCATAGATCGTAACGTCCGGCTCGTCGAGAAAATCGTAAAACAAGCCCATGGCGTTGGAGCCGCCGCCGATGCACGCAATCAGCGAATCCGGCAGGCGGCCTTCGCGCGCCATCATCTGCGCACGCACTTCGCGGCCGATCACCGATTGGAAATCGCGCACCAGCTCCGGGTACGGGTGCGGACCGGCCACCGTGCCGATGATGTAGAACGTGTCGTCCACATTGGTGACCCAATCGCGCAAGGCCTCGTTCATGGCGTCTTTCAAAGTGCCGGTGCCCGACGTGACGGGCTTGACCTCAGCGCCCAACAGCTTCATGCGAAAGACGTTGGGCGCCTGGCGTTCGATGTCCGTCGCCCCCATATAGACCGTGCACGGAAAGCCGAAACGCGCCGCCACGGTGGCCGTCGCCACGCCGTGCTGGCCGGCGCCGGTCTCGGCGATGATGCGGGTCTTGCCCATGCGCTTGGCCAGCAAGATTTGGCCAAGGCAATTGTTGATCTTGTGGCTGCCGGTGTGGTTCAGCTCGTCGCGCTTGAAATAGATTTTGGCGCCGCCTAGATGCGCCGTTAAGCGTTCGGCAAAATATAGCGGGCTCGGGCGGCCGGCATAGTGGGTTTGAAAATCAGCCAATTCCGCGGCGAAAGACGGGTCTTTCTGCGCCGCCCGGTAGGCTTCTTCTAAGCGCAGCACGTTCGGCATTAGGGTTTCGGCGACGAAACGCCCGCCGAATATCCCGAAATGGCCGTGGTCGTCCGGGCCCGTCTTAAACGAGTTGGGCGTTTCTGCAGGTGAGGCTGAACTGCTCACGCGGGCTGTCCTTTCATCGGCCGCCGCCCCACGTTAGGCGCGGGCGGCGGCGGCAAAGCGCCTGATCCGCTCCGGGTCCTTGCGGCCGGGCGCGCTTTCAACGCCCGACGACACGTCGACGGCCTTGGCGCCGGATATGCGGATCGCGTCGGCCACGTTGTCGGCGTCGAGCCCGCCTGCAAGCATCCACGGGCAGGGGCTAGTAAAGCCCTGAAGCAGCCGCCAGTCGAAGACCAGCCCGTTGCCGCCCGGCAGAGCATCGGCAAGTGATGTAGGGGGTTTGGCGTCAAACAGCAACCAATCGGCGGCATCTTCATATAGACGCGCCGTCTTCAGGTCGCCCGCACCTGCAATGGCCAGCGCCTTGATCACCGGCAGGCCGAAGCGCGCTTTGACCTGGGCCACGCGTTCGGGCGTTTCGGTGCCGTGTAATTGCAGCATATTGGGCGAGGTGCCGCTAACGATTGCATCAAGCTCATCGTCGTGGGCGTCCATGGTCAACGCCACGCAGCGCACGGTGGGCGCTAGGCCCGCGGCCAGATCGCAGGCCTGGCGCGGCGTTACACAGCGCGGGCTCATGGCGATGAAGTTCAAACCCGCCATATCGGCGGCAATCTCGTTGACGGCGGCCACAGCATCGGGCGCCGTTAGGCCGCAGATCTTGATCGTGGGGGCCGCGGGCATCGGCCTAAAAGCCCAGTTCAGTAGCGATGGCCCGCGCTGCGGCGGCAGGGTCCTCGCTGGCGGTAATCGGCCGGCCGATGACTAAGATATCGGCGCCGAGCGCGCGCGCTTGTTGCGGCGTCATCACCCGTTTTTGGTCGCCCATGCTGGCGCCCGCCGGGCGGATGCCGGGCACGACGAGCGTAAAATCGGCGCCAAGATCCGCGCGCAAAGTTTCCAGCTCATGGGCCGAGCACACCACCCCATCGAGCCCTGCTTCGGCGGCCTGTTCGGTTAAGCGGCGGACGTAGTCCACCGGCTGCGCGCGGATGCCTTGGCGCTCAAGATCGGCGGCGGTGAGGCTGGTCATCATGGTGACGCCGATGATCAGCGGCCGCGCCGTATCGGAGGTTTGCGGCTCTGCCGCCGCGCGCGCGGCGCGCATCATCTCCATGCCGCCTTGCGCGTGCACGGTTAGCAGCGCCGGGCGCAACGGCTGCAACGCGCGCACCGCCCCGGCTACCGTATTGGGAATGTCGTGCAGTTTGACGTCGAGAAAAATCGGGTGGGGGGCGCGCGCCACCGCGCCATAGCCTTGCGGGCCTGCGGCCATGAAGAATTCAAGGCCAAGCTTAAGGCCGCCCACAGCCGGGCCCACGGCGCGGGCCAGCTCCACCGCGCGCGCCGTGGCCGGGGTGTCGATAGCACAGAAGATAGGGTTGTGTGGCAACGGCATGGGGCGCCTTATAGCAGCGCTGGCAAGACGCGCTCAATCCCGCATGCTCCTTGGCGCATAGCAGCTACACGCGGCGGTAGGCCGCGGCCATGGCAATAGCCGCGGCCAGCAGCCCCGCCACGAAGGCGACGCTGAGATGCACCCCGGCCACCTCTTGCGCGTTGTGGGCGGTGACCGCCACTAGCCCCCATATCACCGCCAGCGTGTACCAGACAGGCCCGCGCGCCCGCCACACAATGGCCGCCGCCACGGCGCCCGCCGCCAGCAGCACGCCGATGACATAAGGCGCATCCGCCGGCCCTATGGCGCCGGTTTCGCGCACCACCGCGGACAGGTTGAGCGCGACCGCCAGCGTCAGCCACCCGGCGTAAAGCCCAAGCAGGGCGGCTGCCACCGCGTGGCCGCCACCGCCGACACTGCCACTGCCACCTGCATCTGCACCGGCTGCCTGCGCGGCAAACATCGCCTTCACCGCCAGCGCCCACATCACCACGATGATGCCGGCCAGCGCCACCGTCGGCCCTTGAAACTGCGCCACCAGCATCCACAACGTGCTCAGCGCAAACAGCAGCGCCGTCCTGCCGCCAATGGCGCGATACAGCGGCGCGGCGGCAGCGCTAGGGCGCACCTGCTGCACCGCGTAGACAAGCGCCAAAGCAAAAATGACGCCCCATATGGCAAAGGCGTAGCCCGCCGGCACTTCCGCCGGCGATGCAAACCCCTGCCGCGCGCCCACCGCAATGCCCCACCCCAATGCCGGCACTGCCGGCGCTAAGGCTTGGGTTATGGCGGTAACGAGGTTTGCCGCCTGGCGGCGCCCGTCGGTCATCTTACCCGTCCACCGGTGGCCCGCACCCCTAACCGAGATAGGCTAACAATTCGCGGACGATCATGACGATCAACAACACCCAACCGAGCGAAAACAGCGCCAGCCGCACCAACACCACATTCAGCGTCCATTGCCACAGGGAATGCAGCACCCGCGAGGCAACGAACCCCCACGCGCAATACATATGCGCTTCATCGGCGCGCCCGCCGACCACAATGGCCAAGACAACCGCATAGAAGATCACCGGCACTTCGAATAGGTGGTTGTAATTGTCCGCCAATTGCCGCGCGCCGGCCGGCAGCACCGACAGCGCGCTGACGTGTTTGGCGTCTTGCGCGGTTAAGCCTGCCGCCTGCATGGCGGAGCCGCGCACCACCGTCATGATGATCCACGTTAAGGCCGTCCACGCCGCCATGACGAAAAGTGCCGCCAGCATATCCGCCGAATAGGTGGAGGTGGCCGTCAACGCGTCAACGAACTCTTCCATTCTTTCGTCCACTGTTTTGTATCTCCCTGTTTGCTTGTTTGCTTTGTTTAGCCAGTGTGTTGATTAGCCAGTGTACTTTTTAGACAGTATACTGATTCTACGCATGTCCGACGTATTTGGGAGCATCGCCGTCAATGGTCACGCGGTGCATTTGCCGGTGATGCGGGAAATAATCCGCGATCGCGTAATGCTGGGTGCAGCGGTTGTCCCAAAAGGCGACGGAATTTTTGCGCCAGCGGAAGCGGCATTGAAACTCCGGTAGCTTGACGTGGTCGTACACGAACTCCAGCAGGGCATCGCTTTCTTTTTGTTTCATGCCCTTAAGGCGCACGGTAAAACTCGAATTGACGAAAATCGCGTTTTTGCCGGTAACCGGGTGGGTGCGGATGACCGGATGCTCGGCGGCGGGGTGCTTTTGCCGCTCATCCTGCATCTTGCCGTCCCCTTGGTTGCGGTATAAGCGGCCGGATTTGCCGAACACCTGCTCGAAATCATGCACCGCCGTAAGCTCACCCAAAAGCCGCTGCATGCGGTCCGAGAGGGCCTCATAGGCCGCATACATGTTCGCCCACAGCGTGTCGCCGCCGGTTTCCGGCATGATCTTGGCGTGCAGCACCGAGCCAAGCGGCGGTTTTTCCATGAAGGTAACATCCGTATGCCAATTATTGAGGTCGGGCGGGCGGTTTTCGTCGTGCTCTATGACGATGATCTCAGGATTGTCGTCGCCCAAATTGGGCGCGAAAGGGTGCACCTGCAATGTGCCGAACTTGCTGGCGAAATCCTTGTGCTGCTGTGGTGTGATGTCTTGATCGCGAAAAAAGATGACGCCATGCGCCATCAGCGCATCGTGCACCGCCGCAAAGGTTTCGTTGCCCAACGGCGCGCGCATATCGACGCCCGAAATTTCCGCGCCGATGACCGGCGTTAGCGGTTCGAGGGTGATACTCGTACTCATGAATGCGCGCCTCCCTGCGCGTGATGCTTCGGCTTGGTTCTTGGGCGTGGCCCTTATGGCTTAGCCTTTGTGGCATGGTTTTATCGCCGCCAGCATATCCGCAAATCAGCGTTGGGGAAACGCATTCGGCGGCAGTGGGCGCGGCCAGCCCTCCACCCCTACCCCCCCCCACAAGTGACAACCGGCCCCCAAGCAGGATAGGCTTCCCCCTCCACCGGAAACACCTTGACCGTGGGCAACCCAAAATACGGAGAGGCTCATGCGCCCCAAAATTCTTGCTATGGTTGTCGCGCTCGTTCCCACCTTGGCGGCGACCGCGGCGGCCGCCGCCGGCGTCGAAGGTCTGTGGCGCACGGAATCCGACGAGAATGGCGGCTATCTATACGTCACCATCGCGCCGTGCGCATCGGATGCAGCAAAAACCTGCGGCACCATTTCCAACGCCTTTGCCAAGTCCGGCGAGGAAGACAAGACTTATGTCAATCTCGGCAAGCCGATCGTCTCCGACATGGAACCCGACGGCGACGATAAGTTCAAAGGCGGCACCATCTGGGATCCGTCGCATGACAAGGTCTACAAATCGCACATGACGCTGAAGGGCGATCACTTGGACGTGGAAGGCTGCGTCAGCATCATCTGCGTCGGTCAGGATTGGAAACGCGTCCAATAGCGTCGCCTGCGCGTCACGCGTGTGGCTCTGCTTGGGCGTGCAGCTCTGGCCGGGCGCGCACCGCATCGGCAGACATGAGCACGACGTCTGCGATCTGCTGTAGCTGTTTGGCTAAAGGGCTGGTCTTGCGCCAGACCATGCCGATGGTGCGGGTCGGCCGCGGCGCTGTAAAACGCGCCACCGACACCGCGTCCGAGCGCGTTTCCACCGGCACCGCCATGTGTGGGATCAGCGTCACGCCAAGGCCGGCGCCGACCATCTGCACCAATGTAGTAAGAGAGCTGGCGTCAAGCATTTCACGCGGCAGCGCCGCGTGCATGTCGCAAAACGACAGCGCCTGATCGCGAAAGCAATGGCCTTCTTCCAGCAATAGCAACCGCATGCCGCGCAGCGCGTCTCGGGTTGGGGCCGGCTCGCCGGCATCTTGCGCCGGCCGCACCAGCACAAAGTCTTCGGAAAACAGCGTCACTTCGGTCAAAGAGGGTTCGGATACCGGCAGCGCTACGATTGCGGTGTCGATGCGGCCTTCGGCTAGCTCTTGTAACAGCTTCGACGTCAGCGTCTCGCGCACGTGGATGTCGAGGCCGGCGTGGATGCGGGTGATATTGGCGATGATCGCCGGCAACAGATAGGGCGCGATGGTTGGAATGACGCCGATGCGCAGCCGCCCCACCAGCCCCTCATGCGAAGCGCGCGCTAAGTCTGTCAACTCATCCACCGAGCGCAAAATCTCGCGCGCGCGCTCGGCAAACGCTTCGCCGAAATTGGTGAGCGACGCCTGCCGCGCACCGCGCTCGAACAGGCCTGTGCCAAGCACCTGTTCCAATTCCTTGATCTGCATAGACAGCGCCGGCTGCGAAATAGCGCAGGCATCCGCAGCGCGGCCAAAATGGCCGTGGCGCGCCAAAGCCTCGAAATAGCGCAACTGCTTAAGCGTCAATCCTATCATAAGCGTACATTATCTCCCCAATCAGGAAATCCAACTTAAACTAATGTCGCAGCTTTGATAGGTTTGTGCGTATAGACTGGAATTATGCGGGAGACCATGGGTCGCCAAGCGGGGTCGTCTCGGCGTATGCGCCTTAAAATGGCCCGCGCGCGGACCCAGCCAGGGCCCTCACCGCCTAGCGCAACACGACAGCCAATCGGAGAGAAACATGGACGCGAATGATCTGGAAAACACGAGCAAGTGCCCGGTAATGCACGGAGTTGGCAATCACGCAACGTTTGCGCTTAGGTCCAACAGCGATTGGTGGCCGAACCAACTGAACCTCAAAATTCTGCACCAGAATTCCGCCCTGTGCGACCCGATGGCCGACGGGTTCAACTACGCAGAAGCGTTCAAGACGCTTGATCTGGCCGCCGTGAAACAAGATCTGGTGGCGCTGATGACCGATTCACAGGCGTGGTGGCCTGCTGACTATGGCCATTACGGCCCGCTGTTCATTCGCATGGCCTGGCACAGCGCCGGCACCTACCGCACCGGCGACGGCCGCGGCGGCGGCGGGTCGGGCAGCCAGCGCTTCGCGCCGCTCAATAGCTGGCCCGATAACGCCAACCTCGACAAGGCGCGGCGGCTGCTGTGGCCGGTCAAGCAGAAATATGGCAACAAGCTCTCTTGGGCCGACTTGATGATCCTGGCCGGCAATTGCGCGTTGGAATCCATGGGCTTCAAAACCTTTGGCTTTGGCGGCGGCCGCGCAGACATTTGGGAGCCGGAAGAAGACATCTATTGGGGTGTCGAAGACACTTGGCTGGGCGATAAGCGCTATTCCGGCGACCGCGAGCTTGAAAGCCCGCTGGCCGCGGTGCAAATGGGCCTCATCTACGTCAACCCGGAAGGGCCCAATGGTGAGCCCGACCCGGTCGCCTCCGGCCGCGACATTCGCGAAACCTTTGCCCGCATGGCCATGAACGATTACGAGACGGTAGCGCTCGTCGCCGGCGGCCATGCCTTCGGCAAGGCGCATGGGGCGGGTGATGCGGCCAATGTGGGCGCGGAGCCGGAAGGCGCGCCGATTGAAGCGCAAGGCCTCGGCTGGCTTAGCACCTACAAAAGCGGCAAAGGCGCCGACACCATCACCAGCGGCCTTGAGGGGGCGTGGACGCCAACGCCGACCCAATGGGACACCGCCTATTTCGATGTCTTGTTCGGCTATGACTGGGAACTGACCAAGAGCCCGGCGGGCGCCTGGCAATGGGCCGCCAAGGACCTTGAAACCAAGGATATGGCGCCGGACCCCGCCGATGCCTCCAAGCGGGTGCCGCTGATGATGTCGACCGCCGACATGGCCATGCGCATGGACCCGGCCTACGAGAAAATCTCCCGCCACTTCCACGCTAATCCGGATGAGTTCGCTGATGCCTTCGCGCGCGCCTGGTTCAAGCTGACCCACCGCGACATGGGCCCGAAGGTGCGCTATCTCGGCGCCGAAGTGCCGGCGGAAGAGCTTATCTGGCAAGACCCGGTGCCGGCGGTGAGCCACCCGCTCATCGACGCGCAAGACATCGCCGACTTAAAGGCCAAAATCCTGGCATCGGACCTATCGGTCTCGCAATTGGTCGCCACCGCCTGGGCGTCCGCGGCCACCTTCCGCGGTTCCGACAAACGCGGCGGCGCCAATGGCGCGCGCATCCGCCTAGCGCCGCAAAAGGACTGGGAGGTCAACCAGCCGGATCAGTTGGCATCGGCACTCGCCACCCTTGAAGGCGTCCAGCAAGCGTTCAACGCGGCGCAATCGGGCGGCAAGGCGGTATCCCTTGCCGACGTGATCGTGCTTGGCGGCTGTGCGGCCATCGAAGAGGCCGCGCGCGCGGCCGGCCATACGGTCGAGGTGCCGTTTACGCCCGGGCGTACCGACGCCACGCCGGAGCAAACCGACGTGGAAAGCTTCGGCGTGCTGGAACCGGTGGCCGACGGCTTCCGCAACTACCTCAAAACCGGCTACACGCGTTCAGCGGAAGAATTGCTGGTCGACAAGGCACAATTGCTGACCCTGACCGCGCCGGAAATGACCGCGCTCATCGGTGGCCTGCGGGTGCTGGACGTCAATGCCGGCGGCGCCCAGCACGGGGTGTTTACCACCCGCCCGCAGACCTTGACCAACGACTTCTTCGTCAACCTGCTGGACATGAACACCCAATGGACCCCCACCTCCGAGGCGGCAGAGGTGTTTGAAGGGCGCGACCTGGCCTCCGGCGACGTCAAATGGACCGGCACCCGCGTCGACCTGGTGTTCGGCTCCAACTCGCAATTGCGGGCGCTGGCGGAAGTCTATGCCAGCGACGACGCGAAGGATGCGTTCGTGCACGACTTCGTGGCGGCTTGGGACAAGGTAATGAACGCGGACCGCTTCGACCTCGCCTAATCACGGGGCCGGGCGCTTCGACCCCACTAAAGCGGCGCTTCGTATTTCAACGAAGCGCCGCTTTGCCATTTGGTGTCCACCAAGCCGCACCGGCGGGGACCGGATACAAAAAGGGCGCCGGCCGCTGCGGACCGGCGCCCTTCGCTATTTGATACCGGCACTAAGTGATATCGGCATTTATTCAGCCGGTGTTTGGCGCATGCGCTCGCGGCACTCCGGCAAGAACGGCTGCAGCCGCGTGGGTAAGTCGCCGGCAATGCGCCCGGCGCCGGCGCTGGCGCCGACCTTCAGCGCATCGGCGTGGCTGATAAACGCCCGCGGGCCGGCTTTTTCAGCCATGCAGCCGCAATAAATAGTGCACTGCCAGACGGTGGAGCCGCCGCCTTCGCACCCGGCCAGGCACGCACGCATCTTCGGCCCGGCGCTTGTGTCGACACCGGTTTCCGCCATGGCCGGCGTTAGACCCAGCGGCAATAAAAGGGCCATCATCAGTGTAAATAGTCGAAGCATATCCATAATCTCCCCAGTGAACATCCCGGACCCACATGTGCGGCATTGCGTGCCGATCTCACTACGCCAGGATTCCCGCCTACTGTGCACAATGGTTTGGCGTTTGGCTAGCCACCTTGACCCCGCATCTTTACGCCCCCCCCCCCCCCGCCTGCGCATCATGGGCGCGCAAGGGTGCAACGTCTGTCATACGGCTGCCCGACGCGATAGGGTAGGGTGCAAGAGGGGCGGCCGTGCCGCGCGCAGCGGTGGCATCCCAGCGAACGTGGGAGGGTCGATTATGCGTACATATCTATGGGGTGCGTAGCGGTTGCCGGGCTGGCCGCGGCATCCATCGCCACAGGCGCGCTGGCACAGGACACTATCGGCCAGCCGGCGGGCGAGCCGGGCAAACCCAACCCGCTGAAGAACGTCTATTTCGGTGAGTAGCACATGCACACCCGCAATTTTCAGGATCGAGTTGTCGAGCATGCTGTCGGCCAACAGTTTCTTCAGCCGCGCATTCTCGGTTTCCAGCGTCTTCAGCTTGCGGGCATCAGATAAATCCATGCCGCCATACTT
>Ga0272441_10009991_pt1 | contig 14497 bp, 10 predicted proteins | sample SSMProp6N_FD_193582 | JGI IMG/M metagenome (GOLD analysis project Ga0272441, IMG submission 193582) | Marine sediment archaeal communities from Little Sippewissett salt marsh, Falmouth, MA, United States - SSM-Prop-6N | ecosystem: Environmental > Aquatic > Marine > Wetlands > Sediment ... | reverse complement strand
GTCCAGCTCATCCAGCGGATCTTCGCAGGAAACTCTGCGGCTCTGGTTCTGGGTAATGGGAACCCAGGCAGGAACAATACCTGATTTAACACTGACGGTAAAGGTACTCCCGCCGACATCAAGCGAAACGGACCATAAGATCCTTACGGATTACTCTGAACAGTCTTTAACAGATATTGCCGGGCAGACGATCAGCGATGCTTACTCGTATTACCAGGTAGTTTCTGACGCAATCACAATTGAACAGGGCTCTATCGTCTTCTTTACTGTAGGGAGGGACGGGCCTAGTGATGCTTATGGCGGAGACGTCGGGTTACTCCGGATGGGTGGACAATTATCAATTTCATAAGGAGAGTAAGATGATAAGAAGAATGAGAAAGAAAGTGGCGGCTTTCGGTGATGGTACCGGTCCGGAAGGGAAAGGCCCGGGAACCGGGAGAGGCTTAGGCCCCTGTGTCAGCGGCAACGCTGCGCCAGCAGCAGGAAAGCGCAAGAAGTTTGACGGTACCGGTCCGGAGGGAAAAGGCCCAATGACCGGCAGGGGTCTTGGCGCATGTCCGGCCGGGCTTCTTTTAAAAGAGAAGGATAAAGAAGTGACAAAGCTTAAAAAGAAGGTTAAAGAAAAGTCTGCAGCGTATCTCATCGGGGAGATGCTTGCTAGGCAGTAAACAATATGGCAGTTGGTAAAATTTGGAACATTGAGTGGCTTAACCAGAACTCGCAGCGTAATTATCCGTTGAGTGAGGAAGCTACAGGAAAAGATACAGCTGAAGCGATGACAATCCCTGACGATTTCATCGTTGATCTGGTTTTCCCTGTTCACGTTACCGACAATCTGGACATCAGTAAATTCCACATATATTCCATTGGTATATTTGGCACCGGGGTGACCATCACTCTTGGTTATGACGGTACGGCTATCGGATCTGTCAGCTTTTCAACGTCAACCTTCAATCTAAACCAGAGTTATTACGTCTATGGTACAGGCGATTTCTTTGATTCGATAGGCAAGATCACGATAGGCAGCTTGAACAATTTACTCGACGGCCCTACCGGCGAGTTCACTTTCTCCGTGGCCGGAGCCCGCTTAGAGCCGTCCGTCATTCGGCCGGCTCTTCGCGGGGTCACTTCTTTCGCTATTCGTAATAATCTGGAAGAGACAGATCCTATTCAGGGTGACATCATCCTGGAGGCGGGGACAAATATGCGGATTGATCTCAGCCAGTCTGGCGAGACGAATGTTCTCACGTTTAATGCTGTTGACGGTGAAGGTACCCTGGCAGACTGCCAAACATGCGATGCCGAGGGTAATGAGCTGAGACCGATCAAGACGATTAACGGGCTTGGTCCGGATTCCGACGGCAATTTTGAGATTATCGGCGATGACTGTCTTGACGTGGCCCCGCTTCCAAACAATAACGGTATTAATCTGGACGACCAGTGCAGCCAGCCCTGCTGTGGTTGTGATGAATTAGAGGTTCTCCAGGGAGACTTCGATTTTGTTAAAAATCAAGTTGATTCGATGAATATTGTGGCAAATAAGCTGGACGCTGAAATTCGAGCAATCTCTATAAATTTAATGAGCTCCAAAACGGGCAAGACCAGCAGTAACGCCGGCACTGTAAATGACTTGATATCTGACCTGCTGAATGCTGCCCAGGAAGCAGCTACCTGCGGTGTTATTACCGAGATGCAGACAGACGTGACTGAGCTGAATCTGATTGAGGGGCTGACAGGGGAGTTTAAGGTCTGGCTGAGCTATAAGCCGACGGCTCCTGTCTACGTTAATGTGAGCAGCAGTGATGAGGCGGAAGCCACGGTTGACCAGGATATGCTGACGTTCACAGTGGATGACTGGTGTACTCCCCAGACGGTGACTGTTACGGCGGTTGAAGATGACCACCTGGGGGACGACACTGCGACAATATCTCTCGCTGTAGACGCTGCCTCGGCAGCGGAATATACTGAAGCACCTGGTATTGATATTGACGTAACTATTACAGATAATGACGCTGTAGGGATTACCCCGTCTCACGTAAAAATGAGTATACGGGAGGGATCCAGCGGCGGCCAGCTGGATATACGGCTTTCTGGGATGCCTCTTGGCCAGGTTGTCCTGGGTCTGTCTTCAACCAGGTATTTCGGGTCTTCCAGCTCGTCTTCTTCTGGCGGAAGTGACCCGCTGACGCTGGACAAGACAACTATGACGTTTACACAGAGCGACTGGTATGTGCCGCAGTCCGTACAGGTATCTGCCCCGGCTGATGGTTCTTTCGAGCACTATGCGGCACTGCTGCAGGTTGCCCTGCTTTCTACAGCGGACGCTAATTGGTCTTCCGTTCCTCCGACTTTTATTCATGTTGAAGTGACCGATACCGACAGAGGTATTGTTAACGTTTCTACCGCTTCCTTGCTCGTTAATGAAGGCTCTACCAACACGTTCTCCGTGGTTCTCGGCAAAACACCCGAAGATACAGTGGTCCTTTCTGTAGCCAGTAGTGACCCTTCGATTGCCACGGTGAACGTGTCCACTCTTACTTTTACTACGGCTAACTGGTCGACCCCACAATCGGTTATCGTGAGTGGAGTTGAAAATGATACAATTGGTAACGGTTATATTAATGCTGTAATTGGTATTGATGCCGGCAACCTCGCCCCGAGCTACGCAGTACTGGATGACCAGAATGTAGCGGTAACGGTGGTCGACAATGACCTGGCCGACTTTAACCTCAGCAAAGTATTTATGCTGTTGCAGGAGTCCTATGTGCCTTCCGGAGCCAGCTCAAGCTCAAGCGGTGTGCCAACTGCTACGTCTTCCAGTTCTGCGGGGGCATCTTCAAGCAGCTCAGGCAGCAGCGAGCCCGTTATACCAGGCAGTGACACCTTTACGGTTGTTCTGACTGCGAAACCTGCCAGCAACATATATTTCTCCGTTACAAATAGTAATCCGCTGGTAGTTAGTGTAGACAAGGCGGCGCTAGTATTTACACCTTCAGACTGGGATGTTCCGCAGGTTATTACCGTAACAGCGCTGCCCAATGCTTCTTTGGAAGACCTGACGGCGGAAATTGTTGTGGCCTATACCGGCGGGTCGGATCCTGACTTCTTCGGGTTGACGACGAAAACCCTGGATGTTACAGTTATGAATTCAAATACCGGGTTCATTCTGAGTGAAAGTGTATTAATTATTGAAGACGGTTCTGACGACACGTTTACGGTAAGACCGGCAACACAGCCTACTGCAGATGTCACGTTTAGTGTTGTCAGCAATGACACGGATGTAGCAACGGTCTCTCCGGCGACTCTGAGCTTCACTCCAGCTAACTGGGATACAGTTCAGACGGTAACGGTGGATTCAGTTGCCGAGGGCACAACCACCGCAACAGTGAGCCCACAGGCCGGCTCAGCGCCGGAATACGAGGTGCTGGCGGCTAAGAACGTTACGGTAACAGTTATAGATGACAGTTAATGGCGGAAATAAGATACCAGGAATGGCCCGACCAGCATGAAAAGAACAATTATCCTTTCAGCGACTCGGCCACGTTTGAAGCGACAACTGGAGAGATCCTTCCGAAAGACATGTTTATTGACGGTGGGCTGCATCCAGTAGGCGGTGTTGCTCCTTTTTACATCACCAGGATGGAGCGTGATGGCAACGATGTTACCATCTATATTTCTGACGCCACGATAACCGCAGCGAGCGGTTACTCCTTTTACACGACCTTTACGCCAGCTGATGAGCCCGCAAAGCTAGAATTAATAGATAGTTACGGTAGAGCGGCTGGGATTTTGGTCACAAATCAAGAACGCATTCGTGAATTAGCCGATATTGTCGGGGCTGCAATTGAATTTGAACCTACTGCCTTGGAATTTGTGGCAGCGGTGTCCATACCGCTTCCAGCTACAGGCGTGCGAGGTCTCTTGCTGGAGGACGGGACAGCGTTCTTCGGCAAGGTTGTTATTGCGGGAGAGAATGGGGTCATCGTCAGCGGGGATGGCGGTGCAATCCGGATTGATGTGGTAGGCGATCCTTACTACAATAATAAATGTCTGGAGGAGCGGGGGCTCACCCCGGAGGTGTTCTGCGGTGTTAAAACCATAAATGGAATTTCGCCGGACGCTGACGGCGATTTCAAGATCACTCCGGGTAGTGCCCTTTCCAGTGACAGCATTCTAAGAATCGAGCCGACAACGAATGGGATCAGGATATTAACAGTACCGGAGAGCGGCAATGCCTGATTTCTATGCAGTATCGGAGCGTACAGACTATCCTTTCCTAGCTGGGTTTAACAGGGCGTTTCAGGGGTCTGCAGAAACCTTTCCGGATAGCGGTATTCTGGATTTTGGTATTATCTACGGCCCCGGCATTGACTACAGCCTGGTTTCGAACAAGACTTACCTTATTTCTGTTGTTAAAACGGCAGCTGATGTCACGTTCACCTTTTCGTCTGATGCGGATGATGTAGTGCCGGTGGCTTTCACTGTGGCCTTGTCCGCGGAGTTTAATACGACCACCCGGGTTGAGATTACTGATTATGCTGATGCTTTTCTGGTAACAGGGAAGCTCGATGACTTCTCATCTCTTCCAGATGACACATATATACCCGAAGACGGCTTTATTGAGGTAGAGCCTGTTACCGTCCAATCGCTTAAAAACTCAATGCTTATTTCTGTCGAATTGGGAAACGAGCAGCGGGCTCTACCTCCTTTCTGTTGTGAAGACCTAGTACCAGGCCATGCTGATTACCCGTTTGTTGAAGGGTTTGCGAGAGATCTCCAGTATGAGGCGTCATCGACGACGTCAAGCAGCAGTTCTGGCGGCGGCGGAATTTACAGCTTCCCAGACGATGTTATTACAGATTTTGGAGCAGACTACGATTTTGACACCGGCTATGATAAAGACACCAATAAAACATACTTAAGGCAGTTCACTAAAGATGAGTCTCACTACGTTTTTACGTTCAGCTCTGATGAGGCCGGAAGCATGGACTTTATATTTGCAGTGCCGTTGAGTACCACGCCGATGACGACTGTTTCTGATGCCGTCCCTGAATACGGGGCGGCTTTCATTGTGGTTGGCGACCTTTCCGGTCTGGCAGGTTTTCCGATTGGGACGTATACCTTCAGCCAGCCGGCTAACGTGGAATATTCTACTGTAACTGTTGACGCTGCAAATAATTTTACCAAGATATACAGTCCGGACGGTCAGGTGGTGTTCCCGGCAGCTGGAGAAGAGTCTATTGTATTTAAGCCTGGATACAACTGCGAGCTGAACCTGGACGAGCGTACAAATACTCTTACAATAAACTCTCGCGTCGGTAGCGGTGCCGGTAGGACGCCTGCTGATTCTATATTGATAAACAACGGAAAAGACATTTACGGGGATCCTCGGCCGGAAACACCACAAAAGTGTGGTGACTATATCTCGTCAATAAACGGCGTTGAAGCTACATCCGGTAATTTCAGGATTTCAGCAGGGGCTGGTCTTGAAGTGGTTATAGACGAGGATAATCCTAACGAATTTGAATTAAAAGTACTCAGGAGTGAATTCTGTGGCAATAGACCCTCCACGTAATGCCTTCGAGACGTCAAAACCGGAGTGTAATGTTCCGTTCGTGCCGAAGATAGACGGTGATCTGGTAGACACCTGTGATGTAAACCCGGCGCCGCCGCCAATCTGGGAAACAGACATTCCGGAGTTTCCTTCTCCGCCGAGTTATGATTACGGCTGTTACCTGCCTGAGATTAAAACTGTGAGTATCAGGCAAGCGAGCCCTGGGGAAGAGGCCAGCGGTACTGGGACGGTTGAACCGCATCCTGATATCGGAAATTGCTTGCCTCAGTTTTCCTTTGATTTCGTGATAGACGACTTGAACTGCCCTATTATCGGTCCTGAAACGACTAAAGAGGCGGCGGTAGAATCAACATCTGACCCGGAAGAAGTAAGGGCAGGTTACTCTATTGTTCGCGACCCGCAGGCTGGCTGTGGTTTTGACTTTAATCTTGACTTCACTCTGCCGTGTCCGCTCTGCCCGCCTCTGCGAGTAAAAGAAGAGAACGTAACTACGACAATTGACCCGGAGGCGGAACAGGCAGACGCTTCCGTATATATGACACCTGAGGTGCCTGAAGACGATGAAGAGTACGACCCCTGCCGTAGCCCGTGTGAGTGGGACTTCAACTTTGATTTCACGTTTCCTGAATTCAACTGTCCTGAGATAGGCGTTACCAAGACGGGCTCTGATCACGTTGAGGTAGAAGTTACGCCGGGGGATAATGAAAACGTTTCAGCTTGCGATTACGACTTTGCTTTTGATTTTGACTGTCAACCTATATCAGGAACGATTACAGGGTATCTCGGAGCTGATTTGACGATTACGCCGGGCACTACGCCTGATTGCGAGTTTGACTTTGAGTTTGATATCCCGTGTCCCACATTTACCTCAACAGCGTCCAGCACGATTACTGTTAAAGCGGGCCCGCCGGAGGTTACCGTCAGTACCACGCCGAAGGTCGATGACTGCGGTATTGACTTTGGTTTTGACTTTCAGCTTCCTCCAGTAAACTGCCCGGTATTGGTTGAGGACGACGACCATGATGTAAGCATTGTTGAGGGCGGCTCTGCAAATTTAAACGTGACTATCGAAGAGGTGGAAGCGTCCAGCAGCAGTGCAAGTGATGACAGCGAGTGTCAGTATAAATTTACTTTCGATTTGACTTTGCCCTCGGGGGTTGGTCAAGATGACTGCGGGCCCTTCCGAGGTACTGTAGCGGTAACCAGCTCTTCTTCCACAGCCCAGCCTATTAAAATAGCGAAGGGCAAGGTAATTATCGAAGACCTTCCGTCAAACGACGAACAGTTGGTTATTGAGATTGAAGAGGAAGAATACTGTCATGACTGCGTTGACGGTACATATTATGTCAGCCTTATTATTGAGCAGCCTACGCCTGAAAATAAGAGCCACCCGGTTAGTCAGACAGACGCGGCAATATTTGTTACAAAGGACGATCCTCCTGAAATAGGAGATACTATAGACACGTACATCGTACCAAAGGGTGTGATAATTATTGTACTGGGTATCGGGGAATACGATAACGACGGCGCCTTGACATCCTGGCAGCAGAAGCATTGCGGTGACTGTAAAATACGTACACCACTCGTCACATCCGATCTGGCACACCCTGGTCCGCTGCCTGGCCCTGGCGGGGATGCCGCCGGTGTTAATCCCGGTGACTGCGACGACTGCGGCGCAGGGGTCGCTATGGTATCTAATAATGACTGTCTGTGGGATAAGGAGAACGTCAGGTATCAGGGGCCGTTCGGCGGTAATGTGCGGTATAACTACGATGATGGAGACCCCAAGTATCTGTTTAATATGGAAGCAGGGCGCTTTGCTCTGGTTGACCCTCACAGTGGAAAAGAGGAGCTGTCTGTCGCTATTCCTGCGGTTACTGATTATGAGGTATTCGACGGGAACCACCTTTACTATAAAATAGTTCTGGAAAATGACGGAGCTGGTGGGCGGACATTGCTGGCTACCATTGCTACCGGCGGTATCCAAAAAGGCGCAGATATCAACAGTGTGCGGAGTTCGCTTAATCACTCTACAGACACAGATGCGTCTGAGCCTGATGACTTTAATCATGAAATCCTTATTCATGTAGGCTATGTGTGTAATGGTTACTGGCACCAGTATCAGTACGGCGAGTATCTGGCGTCAATAGATAAGCCTACGTTTGCAGATGGGACTGATGCAGGAAAAGTATGGACGCTTACCGGTGAAGGTATCTGGGTGCTAAAGACGCTTGACGCCTCTGCACCATATGACTTTAAAGGCACTGTGGATTCCAGGGCATCGGAAGCAGACCACACCGTATCCATTCGTGCCGGATATATTTTCCTGGTTGACCCCACAAATCGCACCCTGCCGTATGGGACAGGCTCTGAAGAGACACCTAAAGTTACGAAGATATACTGCGCAGGTGCGTCAAATATTTTGAATATTGCTGCAGCCCCGGGCGGAGAAACTAAAAAGACGGTAGGGATAAAACTTACTTGGCCGAGTGGCCGGAATCATGAGGACCCGAATTTAAGTCTTCTTACCGGAGCGACTGCAAGCATCGTTGAGCTTGACGGTGCCGTAGACAGCAGCACGGAGTTGCTGGAAACGATAAATGACAACGAATACATCATCTGTGCTATAGGTACATTTACCGTAGCAGCTGGAGGCGGGTCTTCTGAGTGGGTACAGCATCAGGTTGGTTCTTATACCTATCCGATACTGTTTGGCACTGGAGACTCCAGTGACGAGGGCAAGGGCCTTGTTATTGATGCGGAAGGCAAGTTTAAGCTTGATTACATTTCCACGAATATGCCGTTCCAGGGTACCGCTTACGATGACGAAGGCACTATGAAAGTCGACATTCAGGCTGGGTATGTGGTTTACAACGATCCGACGCTGGTTTATTCAGGAGCGGATAATATTGTAGCAGAGAGAAGGCTTACAATAAAACAAGTAAGCAACCTTGACGCACAGTCCGGCGACTTCGAGATATGGCTGAATGTCCCTGCACCCACCGGGAGGAATTCAACGACTGGTTTGTTCTCCGTAGGAACGCCTCAACTGGTTAAACGGTCGTTTAGCGGCGAGCCTCTGTATAATATGGCTGACCGGTCTCCGGCAGCGGATGACGTAATGCTTATCGGTTACTTTTACAACAATGTGTGGACGCAGGTATTTACCGGCGCGTACACTATGACAGTTATTCCTGGAACCTTTGATCCTGACGACGAGGGGCTTACCCTTTCGATGAATCCAAGTGGTGAGATGAACTTTGGCCCGGGTATACCTCCTGCGCTCGCTCCCGGGACGGTGCTGACCTCAACTGGGGTTAATGAAGCACCTACGTGGGACTGGGTGAGGTATTTATAATGTCGTTGATAACGCCGTTTGATTTTGATAAACCTGGAACGACCTTCCCGGATTACGAATACTATCCGGGCGATGAGATCGGCATGCGCGTGGTAGCCCGTTCTACTGACCCGGACAGCACTGTCCGTTACCAGTGGCAGGTGGATACTGGGGCAGGTTTTACTAATATTGCAGATGCCGACGGTATCCTGCGAGGCGCAGAAACCCCTACCTATTTAACTGAGCGGCTGGAAGGTGTTTACACCGGAAGGAAGTATCGGTGCAAGGTCGAAGAGTTTGACGGCGTCAGTGTGACGGATACCGAGTACTCCGCAACGATCACTCTCACGAAGATGACAGTTCCTGCGGAACAATATATTTTTGACCAGATCGAAACAGGACGCAGCGGATGGCGCGAGCCTTACTGGGAGCGGGCCGCAGTCCCTGGTGAGGTTGCCCAGTTTGGCCACTTGATCGAGGATTTATTGGTAGCGCTCGACGAGAAGTATTACGCGCTTTATCAATTCTATAACAGCGGGTCAGGTGTGTCCTGGCAGCCAAAACAGAGCGGGTCGGCAACGGGGAGTGACCCTGCAACTCTGGTTCTTGTTGACGGTGGTAAGTACCGTAAATTTCAAGGTGTATTCAGCTATCTTAGCTTGTTTGATTATCAGAATTCCTACTATTACAGTAACTTTGGTCCTGCAAGTTATTTTCCTTATCCTTTATGGAACTATGATTTATTTTACGTTGGCCCTGAACGGGGGGACACTGGATACTGGAGAAACTACCCCAGCAATGTGCGAGGCGGGTCTCACCCAATATACGCTCATTATCCTGGTGGGCTGCAGGCTGCGGCCTGCAGTATGGCCATGCGTTTCTTTGACCCCGCCGACTATGAATCTGCATTAGCTACGTCGAGAACGTCTTCACAGAAAACTATGCCAACAGTGATTGATATTTCTAAGCTATGGTCTTACGGCCTTAACTCTGTTACGGCAACCGAGCCAGCAGGTCGCCCTTGTACTGTAGAAGTTACGGTGACCGATGCTACTCCGTATCGTAAAGAGGGGAAGGAGTACTCTGCGAAGCTTAAAATACAGAAGGCAGAGCTCGCGGCACGGGAGATGGACCGTATAAACAATTTAATAGTTGCTGTTATTGACGGCGACAAACGATGTAAAGCTCTTTTTGGCTGGCAGCCGTATTATTCAGTCTCAAGTGAGTTCTCGGACGAAGGAACATATTATCAGGCTTACCTTTCAGTTTCCCCAAGAACCTATGGTACATATGACATGTCACGCATTGGCGGAGAAATGTCAAGAGATGACACGGTTCTTAGTGAGCAAGAGCTGGTTGCAGGGGTAACCACCCCGCTACAGTGGACTTTCTTCACAGAGTACGATTTAGGTATAATGCCGGATAACCCGGGCAGGTTTTCTCCAACTGATCCTCCTACAGTCGTCCCTGTTCCGGCTGATCATAACTTAATTACCGGAAATATAATTTTTAAAGAACACTTCGATAATACACGTAATGTTCTTGAGAAGATGTACGCCCTATCTACCTTATGGTATAACTTTCCAAGTGGTTTGCCGTTTAAACGCAGCATTACCGGGTTTACGGGGTGGGTTAGGGATGAAATCCCATTAAGTCGATATATGGGGCTGCATGTTAATAACTGGTGGGGCGATAATGGCTTCGGTAACCCGTCATACCGCCGCATCGGTACTGGTGCCAGTATAGCATTCAGCGGGTGGCCGGAGGGTTTTGCAATACATGAAACATGTTCGGATGACGATGTGTTTACTGCTTCGTTTACTTGTAGCTACGTATTGGGTTTTGATGATGCTTGTGTTGACGCTACAACTTATCCGATTTACCCTTATGGAAGTTGGGTATGGGGGAATCAGGTTGTTGCCAGTGTAGACTATACAGAAGTAACAGCTACAGCGAAGTTCGGGGCCCTGAGTTTATCGCTGGAGGGAGGCAGGGATACCAGCGCCAGGGAACGGCGCACTTCCGGGAAGTTTCATCTGTGGTGGGGGCCTATACCGTACGACGGCAGCAATACCCCGTATTCTGCGGGAAATTTTCCCTTTAACACACCCACACCTGGAAGTGGGGACTGGAATTATACGCCATCTACTGGCAGAGTGGTTCCAAGAAACCTCAGTGATGTGTTTCCCACTGGTTTTAACCCGTGGCCCGATCAGCAGGATTATATGTGCGGCGTCAGTCCATATCTGCCTGATTTTGATTTAACAATGCCGGGCAATCTTGAAGTTCAGCCCCTTGACTATATTGGTGACCCATTTGACTACGCGGCCAGATTTGATTATTATGAACTTAAAGTTACCAGGCTTGGCGGGTATGGCCAGAACAGCTTGTCAATCAAGCGTGAGAATGATGTCTCTTTCTGGGCAGCAGACGGGGTGTATAGAAATACGCCGCATGCTTACGGGGCGTGGGACATGGATAACTGTTATCAGCTTACCGGTGTGACGGATGATCCTGCTGGCTGGCGCCCCGGTAACTGGAATTTATCTGCAAACTTTCATTACAGCACAGCGAAGGGCGGCCTGGGTACAGCCGTAAGTATGCGAATGTGCGAAGAACCTTAACGGAGGTGGTACTTTGTTACAGTTAATTATCTTTATTTTACTTTCCTTTGGCTTGACAGCCTTTATTGTGGACGCTTCGCTGCTCGCTGGGCCGCGCGGCTGGTTGGCTAAGTTTGAAGAAATCAAGGTTCGGCATGAGCTGAACGACGACGGAAGCACACTGCCGGCTAAAACTATTATTCTGGCTTGGCTAAGTGAGGGCTTATCCTGCTATCAGTGTACCGGATTCCATATTGGCTGGTTTCTGTATTTAGGTGGATTCAGCGGCACCGGGCATTGGGCCGCTGATATGTTTGTGGCTTCTGGCAGCTGCATGCTGCTGGCAAAGCTACTGGAGGGGAAAAATGAGTAAAACAGTTCTTACCGTAGATCATATTCAGAAGATCATGCAGGATCCCAGAGCTTTTGACAGTCTCCCTGAATTAACTAATAGTCAAAAAGGGTTTGGCAAGTTAAAGGCTTATCTGGATAAACGGGGGTTAAATAGCAAGAAAGGCTGTTCCGGTTGTAAGCAGAAGTCCAAGGTAAAGGCGCTTACCGGCTTTTTGTCAGATCTCAGTGTGTTCCTGGAACAGCAGAAGCTGGCAGGAGAGACATTTACAGGTCTTAAGCAGTATCTCGGAAGGATAGAAGGCCGGGAAATCACTTCAATAGAAATTTATGTAAAAGACAATGCAGAGCCCGCACAATCTGAAAAACTTGGTAAAATTACACGGGAAAATATGCGTGATCCGGTGTTCCGTAAACAGCTGCGTGCCAGCAGTCCAGATGCTCGGCTTACAGCACAGTCAAAAGCAGTTATCGGTAATCCCAGGAGGAAGGTAACCCTGTAATGAGTATCGAATTACGATTAAAACGAGAAGGAACCGGCAATTCTCTATATGAAAACTACTCTGGATGGCGTATGCGTGTTACAGCTGTTGATGCTGTTGACATAACCGATAAAATATTCGTTTACGAGCGCCGGCAGTTCGGCAGCGGTACCCAGGATGTTTTCGTTGCTGTTGCTTCGCCAGAGGACATAAACACGTATCCGGAGGATGCCCCGGCAGCTGCTGGGTTTTTCCGGCTGAACTTTGTTGATCTTATTTTCAGGTCAACTCAGTTCATGGAGGACGCCTGGGAGGTTATCCAGGCAGACGTTCAAGAACTGGTTTTATTGATGAAAGACTACTCGCAGATCAACAGCGAGATAGTTGTAATTACTTAATTTTACGGAGATTACGATGGGCGCAGAAGACAGAACCTACGCAGTCGCTACCTACAGTGATATTGATAATTTATCTGCTGAAGACAAGACCGCATTTTTTAACGCCGTTATTGAAACCAGCCAGGAAACTCTCCGACTTAGTCTTGATGAGTCAAAGACCATTGTAAAGTGGCCGAACACAGAGGATAACCCTTGCACAACCTATGGCATCAGTCACACCACCTACACGTACGCTCAGATTCTGGACGTATTGCAGGGTCCTGACTGGAACCCAGATTATGAGGGAGCTTCAAGCTCCAGCGCCAGTTAATCCAGCCGGTTACTTTATTAATTTTCTTGTAACTGGGGGCTGAAAATGGCATGGTTGGATAACAAATCTCTATATCTTGACAGTGTTGACGAGTACATCACCGCGGGAGATGTGCACGATTTTGAGCGTACCGATTCGTTTTCGATCTCGGTGTGGTACAAGCGTACTCGAACGTCTACCGCTGAAATGCTTGTAAATAAGCTGGCCCTCGGAGGAGATGCGTCCGGTTATCATATTTATTTTGACCAGAATAACCGAGCCAGATGTTACCTGAGAGGGACAAACGGCACCTGGCTGGCGAAGGAATGCAGCGGCTTTGGTGACACAACGAGCTGGCACCATGTGGTAATGACGTATGACGGATCCCAAACCCTCAACGGTCTGAACGTGTACCTGGATGGGTCGTTAACGAGTGTAGCCTGGACTCAGAGTGACCTTAATGCTTCTATTTTAAATGACACCCCCTTTACAATCGGCGACTGGCCTGGAAATTCAGCTCGGTATTTTAAAGGCTATGTGAATGAAGTTGCAGTTTATAGCGCGGAACTGTCATCTGGCGATGTTACAGCGCTTTATAATGACGGCTGCCCGGTGGATGCCAGCACGCTGAGTTCTTACTCTAATTGCGACATGTATTGGCCTATCGGTGATGGAGACACCCACCCGACAGTTACAGACGTAGCAGGAAGTATCGACGGTACGTGTGTAAACACTTCTGATTTTGCTGATTTATCCCCCTGTGAAACTTCTTTACAGTCCTCAAGCTCGGCAACACCTGCCGGCTTTTCTAGTTCTTCTTCAAGTTCATCTAGTTCTTCCGGCGCAGCTGTGTCGTCAAGTTCCAGCTCTTCTTCTTATGAGGGGTTCCCTTTTTCTGGGTCTTTAAAATCGATTAAATTTAATGGATCAAACAGTTATATTAATTGCGGTGATATATTTAACAAGGAACGTACAGAACCTTTTTCAATGTCTGCGTGGATAAAACGGGATAGTATTAATTCGTTTTATACTATTATGGCTCGATGGCAGGGGGGCGCCCTGGAGAAAGGTTACAATTTTCATCTTGCCTCAGATAATAAATTATATATAAAGTTCTCTGGAGGTTCTGCGGCTAATCGAATTATTGTACGAGGTAGTTCAACCTTATCAAGTACTATTGATTGGTATCATGTTGCGTGTACGTATGACGGATCCGGAGCTGCTGGGTTAAAATTATATGTAAACGGGGCGGCAGAGTCTCTCACTGTAGTCGAGAACACATTAGGCGGCAATTCTATTAAGATCCCGTACGATTTTTATATAGGAGCGCGCTATGGTCCATTAGATTTCTTTGACGGGCTTATCAGTGATGCGGGGTTTTATGATAGTGGGTTGTCCGCTGTTGATATTTCTGAGATATACAATGACGGGTGTCCGGGTGATGTCAGCTCGTTGGACAGTT
>Ga0272441_10009990_pt1 | contig 14497 bp, 2 predicted proteins | sample SSMProp6N_FD_193582 | JGI IMG/M metagenome (GOLD analysis project Ga0272441, IMG submission 193582) | Marine sediment archaeal communities from Little Sippewissett salt marsh, Falmouth, MA, United States - SSM-Prop-6N | ecosystem: Environmental > Aquatic > Marine > Wetlands > Sediment ... | reverse complement strand
TGATCGATTTTGCCCCGTTTCAGTCCCCGGCTCTTGCGGTAGTCCAGGTCTTCGGTGCAAGCCTGTATTTTGAACTTCGCACTGCGCAGACGTGTGCTAAGCGCTCTTTCTTCGCGCCATCGCCACTGCCGGTCTACAAGCAGCCCAAAGCGTTCATCAAAACACAACTCCGCCATCTTGGGCTGTTGCCGTTGCTCCTCATAGCTGTCTGCCATGCCGTGAAGTTTCATGGCGTGGAGCTTGTCCATCGTCTGTTCGTTCAGCATTTCTCGTTCCTTTCCATCTCGGCCGAAAAAAAACACCTTCTAGAATCGTCTGTGCGCGGCGATCTCGGTTCAACCCATACCTTCATCCCCCCCTTTCTCCGCGATCGAGGCCCCCGCCGACATCTGCTGCGCGTAGTATTCGGGGCCCCGGATATTCGCATGATGTTTGTTGCAGACGCTCACTATGGGTTCCTCTCCGGGCAGTGGTTCACGATCCTTGCCCGCCTTGAGGATCGACTTGATGCTCTGGTACCTGCACACATCCAAGGCCAATGCCCGTCGGCACGCCGCTTCAACCCGCGAGTATTCATAGCTCTTGGAGAGGCGAATAATGCCAAGGCATGCTCGGTAGCCCTGCTGAGGATGCATGCGCGTGGTGATGATCCGTTCGGCGCATGCCGCGCAAGACGGCCCGATCTTGCCCGCCCACCGAATAATGCGGCTAGGCGTCCATTCCAGGTGCTTCCTGTGGGCCTCCGGCATGTGTTCAGGCAGCGTGGAATACTTGCCTTTGCGATCATCACGCACGTGGCTGGCCACCCGTTTGTTCCGGTGCAAGACCTCCACGGTTCGCGCAGTGAGCCGCACATCCACCTTCTGACCTTTGAGACGGTAGGGCACGCTGTAGTAGTGGCCTTCGATCTCAATGTGGTAATCGATGTTTACCGTCGGGGTCGGGAACTCGGCGTACTCGTAACGGCTTGAAGGCAGGGGTTTGAGCGCAGGCTTATCGAGCTCGTTGAACAACTCCAGCCGCGAACAGTCCAGCTTCTGAAACGCAAGGCTATTGACCCGCCCGACCAGTTCCCTGATGGCCGCGTTCAGTTCGCCCAAACTGAAGAAGGTGCGGTCCCGAAGCCGCGCAAGTACTTGGCGCTCGACGATTTGTACGCCGGTCTCGACCTTCGCGCCGTCCCGGGGTTTTCCGGGGCGGCGCGGGAGCACGGCCGTATCATAATGTCGAGCCATGTCCGCATAGGTCTTGTTGACATCCGGGTCGTACCAGCACGCGCGTGTCACTCCGCTCTTGAGGTTGTCGGGCGATGTGATTTCGGGGATCCCGCCCAGGTGTTCGTACGTGCGGCAGTGCGAGGCAATCCAGTCCGGCAGCTGTTGCGTCCACGTGGCTTCCGCGTAGATGTAATGGCTTGCCCCAAGGGTAGCCACGAAAATCTGTGCTTGCCGGATCTCGCCCGTTGCCGGATTGGTCACCGGCATCGTCATCCCGGCATAATCCACGAAGAGCTTCTCGCCCGCGCGGTAGTATTGACGTAGGCATACGTCAATGTCTTTGGCCCAACGCCGGTAGTGTTCGCAGAACTGGCTGTAGCCGTAACCATCCGGATAACTCTGGCGGTATTCCTCCCACAACAGCTGCTTCGTTACGCCCCTGCGGCGTAGCTCCTTGTGGATGCAAGCCCATTCAGGAACCGGGCGGTTCGGATCCGGGCCCCGGTACTCCGGCCCCGTGAACAAGCGTGCCTCCAGCGCTTCTTCGGTAAGATCGGGCGGAAACGGCCAGCTCAGACCGGCCCGATCCATCCGCCCCAGATAATCGGCTACCGTACTGCGCGCTATCCCACAGCTTCGCGCGATCCTCCGGTTGCTCAGCCCACAGGATTTCAGCCTCGCTACTTCACTTACCTTGCGCATGGATAACTTCTTCCTCGACATTCACGCCTCCTCTCTTCCCTCGAAAAGAGGCACAATATGTCTCAGTTATCCAGCGTCGCTCTCTCCTTTCCGCGACCTTCTCGGCCGCCCATTCCGGCGCAGCCCACAAAACCGGCCGATATCATCCCGGAATAGGTGGCCGAGTCGTTCCGGAACAGGTGGCCGATATCATCCCGGAATCGCCGGCCGAGTCGTTCCGGAATACGCATTGTGAAGGGATCTTTCGATCTCAGATCCATCAAAATGAGGATTTTCACGCAGGATTCGGGTTAGCCCACGTTTCGCGCTATTGATCAAAAATGCCCGTAAATAGGGGGTTTTATTTTTGCGGCACTACAAAGTCGCCTGGCGGTCGCGCCCCCGTGCTTGGCTCGGTTTTGCCCCGATAACGGAGCGGGTGCAGGGCAGGCCACGCCATTCTACGCCCAGTGCCCGATAGATGGCTTTTTGGCACTCCTCCGGCTGGCCAGCCTTGCGGATGCGATGAGTCTGCCCGTTTTCAGTGGGCAGCAGTATGGTTGTGTAGCAGTGAGTCTGAAGGACTCGCTTCAGTGTCTCCCATCCGCGATGGTCTCCTTTCTGTTCCAATGTCCACAGAGCGTTCCTGAGAAGATGGTAGGCGAGCACACAGATGAATACGTGAGCATCCACGCGCTCTTCCTTGTGATGGGGATTGGGGCGCAGCCCGAGGTCGGTCTTCAACGCCTTGAACCCGTCTTCGGCGCGGGTAAGGCTGATGTACAGCTGCCAGAGTTGGTGCTCGTTCAAGGTGCGTTGATCCGTTCGCAGCACATAGCAGCCGTACAGATCGGCGCCCTGCTCAAATTGTTGATCGTCTCGCCGCCAACTCAGTGTGGCTTCGCCATTGTGTTCATCAAGCTTCACATCATAGTAACGCCGCACTCTTCGGTGCTTGGCCTGGAGCCGTCCAATCGCACGCTGGATTTTCACTTTGTCCTTGAGTTGCTTCTTGCCGATCCTTGCCGCCAGCTTCTCCAACTCCTGAACAAAGCGCTTTTCGGCGTTCGATATGATTGCGTGTTCTTTCTGCCGCCGCGGCTGACTCTTACACAAAACGATTCGCTCACCTTGCTCCGCATTCATCGGATCGTCGATCACCCGCACCCGTACCGGCTCTTTGCCCTTACGTCCTTTGACCACGCTAAAACCTTTCTTGGCGCAGAACTCTTGGCGATATTTCCCGCGCTGCCTTCGGCTATCGTTGACCAGGTAGCCGAACCCATGGCTGCGCAGAAGAGTGAGGTTCTTGCGCGTGGCCACACCGCCGTCCATCACCACCAGGGGCTTTTGCTCGCCTTCTCCCGCCGTGGCATTGAGTTCACCGATCATCGCCAGCAGACTCTTGCTGTCGTTGAGGGAACCTTCGAACACCTTGTGAGCCATCTCGAAGCCGAACTGATCGAATATCATCCCCACCACGATCTGAACGCAATCATTGCGCTTATGCTTACTGGCCCCACGTTTCGCCTTCGGGTTCTGGCTGCACAGCCCCTCAAAGTACGTGTTGGTCAAATCGTAGAGCAACACAGTCCTGTCGAGGTTGAACAGGCTTCGCTGGCGTTTGCGCAAATGCGCCTCAATCCGGCGCTGTCGCCCAAGCAGCAGGTCGCTGACGCGGTAGAACCTGTCATCGCCCGCCCCACGCAGCTTGTTGCCCATCAGTTCTGGCAGTCCCGTTCGACGGTACCAGTCCAGCAGGCTGTGTTCGCTGGATGGATCCGCCAGACGATTGATGACCGAAATCGCCGCCGCCTGCCTCTGGCTCTCGTTCAGCCCCAGCACTTTGAGCAACTCCGGCATCTCCAGCCGTTTCCACATCTGCCAGCCCAACAGAACCGGCCCAAGCTCGGCGGTTTCCGTATGGCTAACCTCTTGGATCAAAACCCCTTCGAGCACCGGCCCCGTCCGATCATGCCGCCTAAGCCGCTTCCAGCGGCCTTCACTCGAAACTTGGCGCACAATCCGGTCCACCCATTCCTGCTGCTGCGCGTCGAGTTCGCGTTCTACCAACTCCCCTTCGCCATACAACCGCACCTCGATCGCCTTCGCGATCGGCTTCCAGTCCTCTCGTGCGATCGGTGCGTTGCCCAGCGACGCCACCGCCCGGTGCCGAGGCCTCGCCGTGTCGTCTCGGTAGGATTCCACCAGTTTGAGTACCTGGCCCGACTTCGTCGGTTTCAGCCGGAAGAACATGATGCCTCAGGGTATCCTCAGCCCCAGAAACCGTCAAGACCCTTCCGGCATTTATGGGCACTACAAAACGCTCCCGACGAAATCCTGCGCAAATTCCCGAGGAAAGCCGTGCACCCGAACGCCAATTTCGACCGTTTTCGTTGTCAGCCCGCGAAACGTGGGTTAGGTGCGGGGTCTGCGGCCTGACCCCGATCCGTGTTATCGTTATCTGAATGCGCGAGTCGGCCTGAGCTGCACGCCCGGAAATATGTCCACGCAGTTCTCTCTCCCGGGGGCTGGCAATTCTGACGCCTGCTGGAAACCACCCAATATTGACGGTATCTTTGCAGAACCATAACAATCGAATTTGGGCTTTCTGGTATAGTCGGCTCACGTTCATCTATGTCCGGCCTGTGCGGCCGAATGGAGTATGAAGTATCGTCTGATGGGCTTTGCCACATCCTGAGGATGTGCGCCGTTTTTGGGGGTACGCATGAACATGCAGATCCGCGATTGGCTGCGGTGGATACCACCCGTTGTTATTTTTTGCCTACTCACAGCCGCGGAGGCGGCGACCAACTCCTGGCCGTTCACGACACCGGGGGATTATGTTGTTTCGGATCCGGATACCATCGAGGTGAAGGATGGTGTGGCGAAACTGGTGCTGCAGGGCGATCCGGAGAACGACGACACGGTTGACGATTTCATTGCCTCGGGTTCGATCGAGGATGGTGTGGCTGTGGGAGAGGATGTCAGCATTGTCTTGACCGGTTCCGGTACGAACTACGCAGAGTCTGGCGTGTTTGTTTCCCGCGTGTTGGACGGCGGGCCAAGCAATGTGTGGGAGTGCGTGGCGATCCGACCTCGACCGCCAGCCGCCGAGTTGGTGGGCGACGAATCCGGGCTTGTTGCCTTGTACCACATGAACAACGACGGTTGGCTGGATATGGTCAGTGGGCTCAATGGCAGCCCCATTGATAGCCCTGTCTTCACGACGGACGCCAAGCTTGGGTCACATGCGGGGTACATGAATGGCAGCAACAGCGTTGAGCTTGTTGGATCGGACATCCTGGACGGTGCATCCGCCATCACAATTTCACTCTGGATGCAGTTGGCGTCATATACTCCGAACGGTGGTATTGTGTGTTCTCGTAACCCTGGTGCGTTGGGTTTTTGGCAGACCGGTGCGGGACAGGTCAGTTTTTATGCTAATCATGTTTCTGGTGGGATTGTTTCTGGTTGGGAATTGGGCAGATGGTACTTCGTTGTTGCGGCTTGGCGGCAGAGCGATGGACGGTACACCGTTTTTCGAGACGGTCAGGTGGCACGCAGAGTGTTTACCTCCATGACAAATTCTGTCATTCAAACTGCGCAGTTTCACCTTGGGCATGACCCCGTTTGGCTAACCCACAGCGATGTAACGATCGACGAATTGGCCTTTTGGCGTCGTGAACTGTCAGATGATGAAGTGTGGGAGATGTATCGTCGTTCTTCTCTTTCCGCGCCGAGATTGCAGGTCCGATCGAGCGCAGGGCCGGCCCCTTCGGGAGATTTCGTCGGACCGGACGGGACAACGAATACGTACTACTTCTCAGACGAGTTGTTGGCAACGGCCGGCAACTTCGACACGAACCAGAGATACCTGCAGTATGCACTTGGGTTGAGTTCTGACGGAGATCGGACGCCGTATGTCGATGCCGTGGCTTTCTTCGGATCTGGTGCCCTAGTTTTTGACAATACCATTGGTGATGTGGTCAACGCCACCTCGAATGAGAACACCACAAACGCGCCGCCGTCAACCGGTATGGGGGGCGTGGCCCTTTCTCCTCGAGAAACGGGCGGATTGCATCTCCACGGTACGTACACATCCTCGTCCTTTGACGGGGGGATCACGAATGCCACATGGAACGCGCTATCGTGGCCTCTGTTTTGGATCGCAAGCACCAATGACGCAGGATTGATTGGGCTATGGCAAATGGAGGGTGACTGGACTGACACTGTTGGCGGAAACGACGGTGTTGCATCGGGCAGCCCGACCTTCACCGATCTGGCGAAGAGCGGCCTCAAGTCGGGCGTCTTCAATGGGACTGACTCGCAGGTTCTGGTCGGGAATTTGGGCAGCACCGTCAGTACGATCGAGTTCTGGATTCGCGACGGCAACGCTGTTGACGGCGTGCTGCAGATCGCGGGGAACAGCGCCTACGTGGCCATTTCGAACTATGCTGTAACGGCCGTCGGGCTGCAGACGCCTGAGATATTTGTCAACGGCCGCACGGATCCCCGAGTTTTGGAGCCCGGCTGGAATCATGTGGCGGTGACGACCCTCGGCACGCTTCCGGCAACGAATGTTGTGTTCGGGGAGGCGAACGGCGATTTCATGGAGGGCCTGCTGGACGACGTGGCGCTGTTCGGACGACTGCTCCAGGCCGGGGAGATCAAGGCCCACTACGTTGCGGGGCGTCGATTGATTGCCGGTCGTCTTCGTTTTCAGGCGCGCTCCAGCGCGTCTTTGCCGCTCACCGGCCCGTTCCTGGGTCCGGGCGGGTCCGGGGGGTTTTTCGATCTGACGACAACCACCAATCTGGTCGGCACGATCCCCGCGAATCGCTATTTTCAGTACCGCGCCTATTTCGAGGGCGACGGTTCCTGCACACCGTTGCTGGGTCGCGTGACGGTGACCTACAACGGCGGCGCGACATTTGTGGATGACACACGTGCCGAGTTCGACGCAGGTTCCTATGACGACGCGCAGACCATGTGGTACGCGGACGAGGTCCGGATGCAGGATTACTCCGTGCCCGGACCGGGGCCCTTGTACAGCCCAGGCTCGGACACTCTGGCCCTGTGGCATTTTGATGAGGCCGAGTGGACCGGCGCAGCCGACGAAGTCGTGGACGCGTCGGCGTCCGGCAACCACGGTGTCCGTCAAGGCGACGCAAAGACGCTGCCGCAGGGCTTGGTCAGTCCGCGGTGCGGGAGTTTTGACGGGTCCGGCGACTTCGTGGCGGTTAGTTCCACAGCTGCCGTCGGCAGCGGCGACTTTGCGGTGAGCGCCTGGATCCGTTGCAGTTCGACAGGCCGTGCGGCGGTCGTGTCCACCTATGACGCGAACCAGTACTACACGCTGGAATTGAATGGCGACGGCACGGCCTCGAGCCCGGGCCGTGTTGCGTTTGCCATCGACGACGGCACGTCGGGTCAGGCGGTGACCGCGTCGTTACGCCAGGATCTGAACGATTCCAGTTGGCACTACCTGGTGGGCCAACGGCGCGGCGGTTGGCTGTCGATCCACGTGGACGGCCAACAGGAGGGTGCTACCGTGCTGTCCTCGGGCTATGGCTCGCCGGTCGGTGGCTCGAGCATTGCGCCCCGTATCGGGCGGCGTGGAAACGCGGCCGGCATGGATTTTCTGGGACTGATCGACGAGATTACCGTCTATGGCCGCAGCCTGAGCGACGGCGAGATCGCAGACAACTTCGCGGCCGGCTATCGGATGGAACGTACGGCGGTTTTCGACGGTGCTCCCGTGGATGCGGGTGAGATGACCAGATGGGTTGAGCTGCGTTGGGGCGTCGATGCACCGTACGGGAGGCCGATCCAGCCCGGCGGCGTTGCCGCGGAGATCTCGACCGACACGCCCGGCCTCGTCTCGCTGTGGCACATGGACGAAGACTGGACGGATGCGGTGGGCGCCAATGACGGGACCGCCACGGGCCCGAACGCGGATTTTGACACCAGCGCGATGCAGCTCGGTTCGGCCTGCGGGAAATTCACGCTGCCCGGCGACTCCGTCGATGCCGGCGACTGCGGCTTTGTGAAGAGCGTGGAATTCTGGGTGAATACGGCGAACGCGGACGAGGGCCTCCTCGAGCTCAACGGGACCGCGTACATCAGCGTTTCTTCCGGACTCGTGACGGGATCGGGCTTTACGAGCCCGGAAATCTACGTGAACGGCTTGGCCGGCTCGGGCCGATTGAGCTACGGCTGGAATCACGTGGCGGTGGTCTCAGAGAGCGCGGTCTCGGCCACCAGCGTCAAGCTTGGCGTAGCGAACGGCGATTTCCTGGGCGGCATGTTGGATGAAGTCGCGCTTTACTCGCGTGCGTTGAGTGCGAGCGAGGTCCGGGCGCATTTCCTGGCACAGCGCGGAGGGGATGGGCTGATCGGCCTGTGGCACCTGGACGAGGCAACTGGGCCCGTGCTGGACAGCAGCGGCAACGGCTTCGATGGCGTGACAAACGGGGTCGTCCGCGATGCCGACGGCAGGTTCGACCGATGCTTCCTGTTTGACGGGACGAACGACTATGTGCAGGTCGCCGAGGCGCCGGACTTTGATGCCACATACTTGTCCGTTGCCGCTTGGGTCTACACGGAATCCATGGGCTCCCAGATTGTGGTGGACAAACGGGACGGCGCGGCAGACGGGTATTGTCTGGGTACGGACGCCTCCGGCCTCCCGTATTTTTCTCTGAACGGTACGGCGTGCACGGGCAGCGTGCCCGTGTGGCCGGAGCGCTGGACACATCTTTTAGGAACGTACGATGGCGAAGAACTTCGACTCTACGTGGACGGTGCGGCGCGTGCCGAGCGAGTGCTTGCCGGGACGTCGCCCGACACGACCGCACCGCTGCGTATCGGGGTGGACTATGCAGCAAGCGGCGACTTTTCGGGCAAGATCGACGAGGTGGCCGTGTACGGACGCGTGCTTTCCCCGCGGGAGGCGCTGGATCTGTACCGGGCCGGCGCGCTCACGCTGAAGTTGCAGGCGCGTTCGGGCAGCACGTCTCCGCCTTCCGGTCCGTTTGTGGGGCCGGACGGCACAACCAATACGTTCTTCATCACGGCGAGCGGTTCGGACCTGTCGTCCTGCATCCCGACGAACCGCTATTTCCAATACCGCGTGCACTTCGCGACGCAGGATTCTCGCTATACCCCTGTGTTGCGCGGGGTGACCGTGGACAGGACATACTATGTGACCGACAATCCCTGGGTCATGCCGGGCACCGGTCAGGGCGTTGCGTTCCCGGGCCATCTCTCGGACCTGACCGAGACACTGGGCGCAGGCAATGAAGGGTCGGTTCGCTATCAAATCTCCGGTGATGATGGCGCGAGCTGGTACCACTGGGACGGCACGGAGTGGACTGATGTGGGAGGGATGGGCTGGGCGCTTGCGAACGCCGCCGGCGTAGTCGATGCGAATATCGACTCGTTCGCGGCTCAACACTATCCGAACCTGGGCGGCACCTTCAAGTTCAAGGCCTACCTGCATTCGCTTGGTGTTGAACAGGTTGAAGTTGATCAGATCGACGTTGGGTACGGCGGCGGAAGACTTGTCGTCGATGTCCCGAACGGGGCTGAGATCGGCGATCACGCATGGCTGATCGGCGCACCATACACAATCGAATGGCATTCCACAGGCCCCGTGAGCGAGAATCTCACGCTCGAGTATTCGCTTGACAGCGGCACGAATTGGACGGTGATTGCAACGAACGTAGCAAACAGCGGGAGCTACTCGTACTGGACCACGCCGCCGACAGAAAGTGAGCATTGCCGTGTGCGCGTGCGCGATGCCGAGAATCCGGCCGTGTGGGACATATCCGATTCGGACTTCGCTCTGACCTGGCGGTTCCATATTGTGGAGCCGAACGGCGGCGAGACGTGGTATGCCGATGCCGTGACGAATATCTTGTGGGAATCGTCCGCGAACCTTCCGACGGACATCCGACTTTGGTTCTCGGACGACAGCGGTAGTTCGTATGTGGAGATCGACCCGGGCCCGGCCAAGACGAACACGCCGGGCACGATGACGAACATCTACGCATGGTCCATTCCATTGGATCCCCCATCGTACCTGTCGGAGAGTGCGCGCATCAAGATCACGAGGACGAGTGGCGGCCCGTCTCAGAGCGACGCGTCAGACGCGGATTTCGTGGTCGCCGGACTTCTGGTGCTCGATCCCAACGCGGCCTCCTCCTGGAAACGCGGCGGGCAGAGCGACATCAAGTGGGTATCGGCCGGCGGGGGGGCGACCGTCAAGATCGACTATTCTCCGGACGGGGGCTTGTCGTGGACGAATATCACGATGTCCACGACGAACACGGAGGGAACCAATACGTACGCCTGGCAGATTGAGGTGGATCCCACGGCGACCGCACGCGTGCGCGTGATTTCGAACACGGACACGAACGTTGCGGGCTTGTCGGAAGTATTCTCTCTGGCGGACCTAGAGCTTGAGGTCCCGGACGGCGGTCAGCTCTGGCCGATCGGGAGTACCAACACGGTTACGTGGTTATCTGGCGGGGCCAGCGGCACGGTCAAGCTCTACTACTCGACCGACAGCGGAGGCGCGTGGACCTTTGTCACGAACTGCGTGAACGTCGACGGCAGCAACACCTTCGACTGGGTCGTCGCACCGGATCCGAGCGAGACGGCCCGGATCAAGATCGCGGACGCGGCGGACCCGTCGAACCTATGGAGTGCGTCCGAAGCGGACTTTACGATCGCCGGCGTCCACGTTCTCGGACCCGATGGCGGCGAGAAATGGGAGAAGGACGTCGGGAGCGCGATGACATGGTCCTATGCCGGGGCGGGGACCGGTTGTACGCTGGCGATCACCTATGACCAGGGCAACACGTGGAGTAATGTCGCCGGGCCCGGCCTGGGCCTGGCGCTGACGAACTGGTCCGTCACCCCCGCGGTTCCGTCGATTCGGACGAAGGTCAGGATAGCGGCCGACGATCCGTCGCCGTTAACGAACCTGTGGGACGCATCAGACGGCTACTTCACGGTGGCGGGCATCACCGTGCTTCAGCCGACGAACAGTGCCCGGTACGTGATGGCGACGACGAACGATGTGGAATGGCTGTCGGCCGGTTCCGAAGACCCGCAGGGCAAGGCGCGCATTTACTATTCGCCCACGGGTACGGACATCACGAATCTGATTACAGAGGTGAACAACGACCAGTCGTATCCGGGCGACAACACGAACAAGTGGACTGTGGGCAGAGATCTTGAGCCCTCGGCAACGGCCAAGATTCGTGTGGAGTCCGGCGCCTACGAGCACACCTCGGAAACCTTCACGATGGCAGGCATCCTGTTCACCGCGCCGCTGCAGGGTGCCGTATGGTCGCTTGACAACATGGTCACAAGCACATGGGTTCAGGCCGGTTTCCATGCAGGCGCAGACGGCTTCCTCCACATCTCGGCCGACGGCGGCGCCACGTATGACCCGATCCCGATCAACACGTTCGCGTGGCTCGTTGCCGACGACACCTACACATGGACGATCTCGGACGATCGGAGCCCGAGTACGAACGCCGTCATCAAAATCACGATCGCGACCTCCCCTCACGCGCAGGATATCGGGTTCGAGGCGTGGACGAGGCCCTTCCTCCTGAAAGGGTTGAAGATCCTCCGTCCGAACGCCGCCGACGCGTGGACGCCGGGGACCACGAATACGATCACCTGGCTTTGTGCCGGCGGCGGGAGCGCGGTGGACATTTTCTATGCCGAAGACGGCGTGAACTACGACACGGACAACCCGCTTGTCGAGGGTTACGCCATGAGCGGGGTGTCGAACAACTACGATTGGGCGATCGAATCGTTCCGAACGCCGTCGACCGGTGCCCGGATCAAGATCGTGTCGGGCACGTTGAGCCGGGAATCCGACCCGTTCGTCATGAACGGGATTAAGGTGACGTCGCCGACCGCGATCGATATCTGGGCGTTGGACGAAACCAATCGGATCTCGTGGATTGCCGCGGGAACGCTCGGTTCCTACACCGTACAGTACATCACGGGCGGCACGCAGACCAATACGCTGGCCTCCGGCGTGACGGACCTCTTTTTCGACTGGGCGATCACGAGCAACGCGATCGACAACGACGTGGTTGTCCGGATCGAAGACACGGGCGGGTTCGTCGGGCATAGCCCGAGCTTTCAGATCGTGGGAGAACCCACGATCGAGATTCTGACTCCGGCCACCAACGATGTGTGGCGCGTGGGCGAGACGAACGTGATTACGTGGAGCCGGGGCGGCAATGTCAACAATGATTTCACGATCTCCTACTCGCGCGATGACTTCTCGACATCAGACGAGATTGGCGGGACGCCCAGCTTCGATCCAACCAACAACACCTACAGCCTGGTTTGGCCGGTGCCGGACAGGATCGGGACCACGAAGATTCGGATCGAGCACAACGTGCTGACCAACGTGACGGACGAGTCGGGCGCTTTCTATGTGGTCGGTTCGTTGCGGATCGCGCATCCGAACGGGGGCGAGACAAATCTGTACGCGCTCAAGCCGACGACCATCGAATGGTACACGCGCGGCTCGATATCGGCCGTCGATCTGTACTACTCGACCGACCCGCTGCGCGCGTCGAACAACTGGGTGAAGATCAACGATTCGCCGGTGCCCTGCAACGGGAGTGGGTTGACCGAGCAGTGGACGAACTACCTGTGGATCGCGGCGAACGTGGATACGAACACGGTCCGAGTCCGCGTGCAGGATTCGTCACAGCCCTTGGCGTACGACGATTCCGATGCGGATTTCTCGATCAGCTACTACGCGATTACGTGGAGCGTGTTCGATGCGCAGACCATGAACAGCCTGTCGAACCTGAGCGTGAACGACAGCTCCGGTTGGTCGGCGTCCGGTTTGGCATCGCCTGTCGTGCATCGCTATCCGTACGGCAGCTACAATACAGTCTGGTCGCAGCCGTTCTTCTTCGATCGTGTCTATTTCGGTTGGGCGTCCGAACCCTCGCGCGAGATCGCGGTGCCCATGACGCTGTCTACGACCGAACCCGAATACAGGGTCATGTCCGACTTCGCCTATGATGCGGTCTCGAACCGCTACAACATCCACTGCTGGATCGAGCGCGGCGGGGTGATCATGACGAACCCCGAGTCGTGCAATGTCCTGATTTACGACAAGACGGGTACAACGGTTACGGAGTTCAATGCCGGCGATGCGGTGCAGCTGGACGGTAACGGCGTGTACTGGTTCGAATGGAATGTGCCGGGCGGTCTGGATAGACACGAGGCCTACTTCGCGAGGGTCAGAATCGGGTTTGCCGACCAGATCTTCTCTTCGGGCTTGACTTACAGCCTGGTGCTCGACCTGGTATTCGACCAGACGGAAAGTGTGCGTGCCTTGGTCGACAGCAGCTCGTCTTCGATCCTGTCGAATGTGGCGGACGTCGACACCGACGTCGCGACTTTGGCCTCCGCGCAGGCGGCGTTCCGCATGAACGTGACGAACACCTTGGGCAGTCTCACCGGCATGACCGGCCAGGTTCTGTCGGACGTTGCGGGCGTAAACACGAACGTGCTCGCATTTCGCGACGGCGCGATGCCGCTGCTCCGGCAGCTGACCAACCAGGTTGGTGTCATTCTCCCGACGACCACGAACACGGCGCGCACGGTCGATTCGATCTACCAGGGCGAAGGCGTGCCGCAGGCGGGGATCCTGACGCGGCCGACCCGGGTCAAGACCGGCGACACGATCACGATTCTGTACCGAACGCGCACCGGGCTCTCGCCGGAGCTGGACGTGCATACCCCGGCGGGCGCGCCGTTGATGACCGGGTCTGCCCTGACCGAGGTCGGCTCGACCGGGATCTACGAGTACGATCTGCTGGTGAACGCCGGTTGGGGTGTCGGCGAGATCGTCGTGACCTGCCGTGACGTGGGCACGGTGGTCACGCGACGGGACCGGCTCGTGCTGAAGGTGATCGGCACGGATCTCGACACGATATCGACCGATATCGCGACGCTCGACACGAAGCTCGACGATATCGGCGTGCTGCTCCTGGCGATGAGCAACAAGATCGACACGATCGAGCTGAACGTCACGAATATGGTCGGCGCCCTGGCGCGGGTCGAATCGGCGACCACGGTTTTGTCCAACGATCTGCAGCTCGCCTTGGCGGATCTCGACGACCTGATCGTGGCCACGTCGAACATATGGGAAGGGACCCTCCTGCTCTCGAACCGCACGGCAGGGATGAATTGGGCTGATGTGACGAACATCATGGCGAAGACCGACACGATCAACTGGACGGACATTGGGACGCTTCTGACCCAGACGGCGGACATCAACTGGTCGGATGTCACGAACATCATGGCCAAGACCGATACGATCAACTGGACCGATATCGGCGGGATGTGGTCCGACGTAACGAACATCATGGCGAAGACGGACACGATCAACTGGGCGGATATCAACACGCTTGTGACGCAGACGGCGGACATCAACTGGTCCGACGTGACGAACATCATGGCGAAGACCGACACGATCAACTGGGCGGATATCAACACGCTTGTGACGCAGACGGCGGACATCAATTGGTCCGACGTGA
>Ga0272441_10009989_pt1 | contig 14504 bp, 8 predicted proteins | sample SSMProp6N_FD_193582 | JGI IMG/M metagenome (GOLD analysis project Ga0272441, IMG submission 193582) | Marine sediment archaeal communities from Little Sippewissett salt marsh, Falmouth, MA, United States - SSM-Prop-6N | ecosystem: Environmental > Aquatic > Marine > Wetlands > Sediment ... | reverse complement strand
TTGCCTTCGGAAAAATTGGGTACACATTCAACGATTTTTCTCATGATAGACTCGCTTTGATGAGTTCTGTCGACAATGGATTTTGGGGCTTACATCTCCATACAGGCGAACAAAAGGGTAACACCTCCTCTGACCACCCGGCATCCTTATGGATAATGGCATTTTCTCCGTTTTGAAGCAATCGGAGTTATCTTTTTGGGGATATCTCTGATAGCGGATCTGTGGAGAACCAGCTGCTGAAAGAAGGCTGATGTTTTAGCAGGGTTTCGGTAACCTGTGAAATTCACGTGCCACCAGGATAAATTGTTTTCATAGGATTATCGCTTGCCAAGATCACCAATCTGTGGGATAGTTTTCTCACCAGCCGTTCTTGTTCTGATACTAGTGCCGTACCAATGACCAGCTGTATGTATCATTGCACACCGTGCACCTTCTCGCTGTTTTTTTTTGCTGTTTTCTATTGCTATGCCGAATCTGCACCGCCAACGTTTGTAGTTGAGATTCCTTCTTCTTCCTGAACGGACACCTAATTGCATAGTGCTTCATACCGCAAAAGTGGTTGGCTGCTACATCTTTTCTGTTAGCCCCTTAAACAAAGGAGGTATCAATGAAAGAGCACGAAATGCATTATGAAAAACTCATTGAATTGACGGGTGCAATCGCCCAGTGCAAGGATGCCGAGGAGGTAGCTCTTTTAACGGCAGGAGGTGTAAAAAGCGCCTTCGGTGTTAAAGGCTGTTCTGTCTTTTTAATCAAAAAAGGAACCCGTGAATTGGGCTTGGCGGCCTCTTTCGGGCTGAGCGATGAATATATAAACAAGGGGCCGGTCCGTTACATGCAGGAGATAACGGAAGCAAAAGACCAAGTGCCGATTGCGATCTACGACGTACAAGATGATCCGCGGATTCAATATCCTGAGGCAGCGAAAAAAGAAGGAATTTCGTCTCTGTTGGGTGTTCCCATCGTTGCACGCAATGCTGTCATTGGGGCACTGCGTGTGTATACGTCCAAACCGTGGAAGTTTTCAATCCAAGACATTACAATACTGCAGGCGGTAGCTCAAATATGCGGGATGGCGATGGACATGTGCCGCATGTACAAAGGATATAAAACCAGCATTGAAGTACTAAAGAACCTCAGGGGTAAGGAGTACTATGAGACAAAAGGCTGGACACCTTTTGAAGGCGTTCCGAAGAGTTTCACAGATGATGAACTGGCCAAAAGCGCATAAATAAACAATTCTTCATTAAACGGTGCCGGTGTATGGAGAAGACGTTTTCTCCCTATGCCGGCAAGGCTAGACACTTCCCCCCGCGGCGACAGCGAGAGCTATTCAACGAAATAGGTGCCCATACCCACGGCAATAATGGATTCTTGCTCATTTGTCATTTCCATTTTTGTAACAATGACGTTTGTTCCATGTTTCAATATGGACCCTGTCGACCAGAACGCGGAGCCAAAGCCCGGTCGAAGGTAGTCGATGCGAAGATCGATGGTGCCGCCTTTGCCGAAAATCCTATTCTGTTTACCTGTAGCATTTGCTCGCTGTCTTTTCATTTCACTGATCGAGGCAAGCATGCCACCTGTAGTGTCGATGATGGCGGCGATAACGCCGCCATGCAATCGGTCGCCTTTCAGGCTGTTGCCGACAAACGCATCTTTCATGGAAAATTGCAGGCAGAGCTTTTTTTCATCGAAAGATTCGATCTTCATGCCTAAAAACCGGTTAAACGGCATCTCTTCCCAGAAGCGTCTTAACGTTTCCATGTGCAGTGCCTTTGGTGCCTGTTTTTCGGCCATTTGGATCCACCCTCTCAGTTTCCGGTAAGGAGACTAAAAAGGGCTATGTATCCCAGCCGGGCGTTCATCGCAAGATCCCATTGCGTCGATCTCTTTTGCCAACCGGCACGTTTGACGCAAAACTAGACCTCTGATGGAGATATTTAGTGAATTTACAAATGGTAATAAAGTTGTGAGGCCCGTTGTTCAAACAATGTATGATATTCATTTTTTCTGCTTGACATAATTTAAAAATAGATCTTTATTACATTTTATTGGTTTTTTCACCTTCCACCGGTGAGGCGGCCATCAATCTAACAAACGGTACAAGGAGGACACATGACCAACCCGTATGATGAGGCATTTAAACAGTCGATCAGTGATCCGGATGGATTTTGGGGAAAAGCGGCGGAAGATTGCCATTGGTACAAACGTTGGGACAAGGTGCTAGACGACAGCAACAAACCTTTTTACCGCTGGTTCACAGGCGGCGAAATCAATACATGTTACAACGCATTGGATTATCATATCGACCAGGGCCGGGGCGAACAGCTCGCGCTGATTTATGACAGCCCGGTCACGGACACCATCAAAAAATACACCTACAATGAACTTCGGGATGAAGTTGCCAGGTTTGCCGGCGTTCTCAAAAAACAGGGCGTTGAAAAAGGCGATCGCGTGTTGATTTACATGCCCATGATCGCTGAGGCGGCAGTGGCGATGCTGGCTTGTGCCCGCATCGGCGCCGTCCATTCTGTCGTTTTTGGCGGTTTTGCGGCCAAAGAGCTGGCAACACGCATCAACGACGCCAAGCCCAAGGTGATCGTATCCGCCTCCTGCGGTATCGAGGTCGCCAAGGTCATCGCCTACAAGCCCTTGTTGGATGCGGCCATCGACATGAGCGACAGCAAACCCGAAAAGTGTGTGATTATCCAAAGGCCCATGGAAACCGCAGCCATGACCGAAGGCCGGGACGTGGACTGGGTCGAAGCCATGGCTTCGGCTTCGGCAGTGGATTGCGTTCCAGTTGCGGCAACCGACCCGTTGTATATCCTTTACACGTCGGGAACCACAGGACAACCCAAAGGTGTGGTGAGAGACAACGGTGGTCATGTCGTGGCCCTCAAATGGACCATGAAAAACATCTACAATGTGGACACCGGGGACGTTTACTGGGCCGCGTCGGATGTGGGATGGGTCGTGGGTCACAGCTACATTGTCTATGGCCCCCTTTTCAAGGGTTGCACCACGATTCTTTTCGAGGGAAAGCCCGTAGGAACACCGGATGCCGGCGTTTTCTGGCGGGTGATTTCCGATCACAAGGTAAAATCCATGTTTACGGCGCCGACCGCCTTCCGTGCCATCAAACGCGAGGATCCCAATGCCGAGTTGATGAAAAAGTACGACCTTTCGAATTTCAAGGCCCTGTTTCTGGCCGGTGAAAGAACCGACCCCAACACATTGCACTGGGCCAAGGATTCGTTGAAAGTACCGGTGGTGGATCACTGGTGGCAGACGGAAACGGGCTGGGCGATTGCCGCCAACTGCCTGGGCCTGCACGAATTCCCGGTAAAGGAAGGCTCACCAACGAAACCGGCTCCGGGATGGAATCTTCAGGTTGTGGACAGCAACAACCAGCAGGTGGCTCCCGGTGACATCGGTGCGCTTGTGGTAAAACTCCCATTGCCGCCGGGTTCGCTGCCCACCTTGTGGCAAAACGACGAACGGTATCTGGAGTCTTACCTGGAAGAGTTTCCCGGCTATTACAAAACGGCAGACGCAGGATACATCGATGAGGACGGGTACGCCTTCGTTATGAGCCGAACCGACGATATCATTAATGTGGCCGGTCATCGGCTCTCCACCGGCGCCATGGAAGAAGTCCTTTCCGACCATCCGGATGTGGCCGAATGTGCCGTTCTGGGGGTGGATGACAGTTTGAAAGGACAAGTTCCGGTGGGTTTTGTCGTGCTGAAAGCCGGTGTGACGAAAGCCGAGGATGAGATCACCAAAGAAGTCATTCAGATGGTGCGCGAACGAATTGGGCCCGTCGCAGCCTTTAAAACGGCTACCGTGGTCAAACGACTGCCCAAAACCCGATCGGGCAAAATCCTGCGCGGCACCATCCAGAAAATTGCCGACAACAAGGAATACAATGTACCGGCCACAATCGACGATCCCGCCATTTTGGGTGAAATGAAAGAGGCACTGGAAGGGATCGGTTACGCTGGAGCAAGAAAAAGCTAATCATTGTGGAGATGGAATCCGATTGTTGAGTGTTTGCCTCATTTTGAAGAAAGTAGGGTGCGTTTAACGGAATCTCCATCGTACAAAGACGGTTGCTGTTTTTCTGCAAATTGGATTTTACAGCGGATGCGCAAAACGCACCCTGTTTTCTGATTGTCGGCGTTTACCCATAAACGCAGGAAAAAAAGGGAGGTGTGCCTTGGCACACCTCCTTTTATGCTTTCCACGACAGTTGTAGCCCTCTACACCCTGGAGGGGGATTTTTTTTCCGTTCCAAAGGTCTTCTCCCAGAAAAGCGCCACTAGGTCCCGCAGGTGTTTGAACCGCTGAAGGTCGACCTGTGTGGATTGCTCCCGAAGATTGAGGCGATGGGCAACCGATCTGTATATCAGATACGCCCATCGCAGACGATAGGCCATTTTCGGGTCTAAAACGCTTGTTTTTGCCAGAGACTGCAAAAGGCGCACATTGTCCGTCCATTGAATGATTTCCGGGTATGTTGCCGCATGCTGTAACACCAGATATTGAACCAGAAATTCAATGTCGACAATGGCTCCCCTGTCTTCTTTGATATCAAATGACGCTGTTTGGATTGCGTAACGACTCACCCGCATTTTCTCTCGCATGTCACGGACCGTTTTTTTTAGCTTGTCCGGGGCCCGATGCTGCCGGAGAACGTCGTTTCGGATACGCATAAATGTGTTTCTGATGACAGCGTCTCCGGTGATGGGGCGCGCTCGGATCAGGGCCTGGTGCTCCCAGGTCCAGGCCTCTTCCATTTGGTAGCGTTCGAATCCGTCTACATGGCTGACGAGCAGCCCTGAAGAACCGCTTGGCCTCAGGCGCATGTCGGTTTCATACAGGGAGCCGGCCGGGGTGTGGGTTGAAAGCATGTGCACCACCCGCTGGCCTAAACGGGAAAAGAAATAGGCATTGTCGATGGGATTTTTTCCGCCTTTCGTTTCACCCGGGTCGGCCGCATGCAAGAAAACGAGGTCCAGGTCCGAGGCGTAACCCAGTTCGATTCCACCGAGTTTTCCGTATCCGATAACGGCAAAGCCACGTTCACAGGGCTCCCCGTCAAGAGAACAGGAGGGGCGGCCATGCTTTTTGACCAGGTGGTTCCAGGAGATCTCGACGACTTTGTCCAGAATCGTTTCCGCAATCCAGGAGAGATGGTCGCTCACTTTCATCAGCGGCAATACGTCGGTAATATCCGAAGCGGCGACCCGCAGGGTATTCACCTGCCGGAAAATGCACATCGTTTCTATTTGAAATTCGAGATCCTCATCGGGGACCGCTGCCAGCTGATGGTCCAAGCTTTTCTTCAGCGCTTGGGCATCTGGCGGTGCATATAACGTGCGGGGGTCCAAGAGTTCATCCAACAGGACAGGGTGGCGGCTTAAAAAAGTGGCAATCCAGGGGCTGACGCCGAAAAGCCTGATTAGATGCGTAAGGGCATTGGGGTACTCGATGAGCAGCGATAGATAGCTGACACGCTGCTGGATCTTTTTTAGCAGGATCAATACGCGGTCGAGCACCACTTCGGCATTGTCGCAATCACCGACAGCTCTGAGAACCTGCGGAATCAGCCGGTCCAAACGGCTTTTTCCGACACCGCTCAAAGCGCGCGTGGACGGTTCGGCTTTGAAGGCTTCGAGTAAGGCCGATGCTGATTTTCCATCCTCGTAACCGGCCTTTACCAATATCTGTACTTGCACATCGGTCGAGCCGATGGTTCGCCAGAGAGTGAGGAGCGGATCTTCAGCATCCTTTTTTTTGTTCTCATCGGTGTCCGTTTCCAGCAGCCTGTCGAAGTGATAGCGCACCTTGCTTCGATGCCGATCAAGCTCGATGCGATAGTCTTGCCAGGTTTCAAATCCCATGGATTGCGCCAGTTGAAGGCAGGCAACGGGATCTGTGGGCAGGGCATGGGTCTGTCGGTCTTGATCCTCTTGAAGCCTGTGCTCCGTGTTCCTCAGAAACCGATAGGCTGCGGTGAGTTCTTCCACGGCCGAATGGGGAAGAATTTCCTCATGACCCAACCGTTCCAACACGATCTGAATTGCCGGTTCCTGGAGGGCCGGAAGGACACCGCCGCGGATCAGCTGAAACATCTGGCCGAAGAATTCTATTTCCCTGATGCCCCCTCTTCCCAGCTTGATGTTGTCTTCCAGTCTTTTCTGGCTGACTTCTGCGGCGATCTTCCGTTTCATGTCCCGCAAGGATTCGAAGACGCCAAAATCAAGGTAGCGCCTGTAAATGAAGGGCCGAAGCCGCTGCAGCAAAAACTGGCCGGCCTCCCTGTCTCCGGCCGTCACCGTCGCTTTGATTAGGGCATAGCGTTCCCACTCCCTCCCCTGGAACTGGTAGTAGTCTTCCAGGTGATCGAAATTCATGACAAGCGGGCCTCCATCGCCGTAGGGCCGTAGCCTTGTATCAACACGGAAAACAAATCCATCGGCTGTTTTTTCGCCAATGGCCTGAATCAGATACCTGCAAAGCTTTGTGAAAAAAACCTCATTCGTCTGTGTCCTTCTGCCACCCCGGGTTTCTCCAATGGCGGGGTAAGCGAAAATCAGGTCCACATCAGAGGAAAAGTTCAGTTCCCCCGCACCCAGTTTCCCCATGCCAAGGACAACCAGTTTTTGCTGGCGGCCATGCTTGTCTTCTGGAATGCCGTCGATCAGGCACAAGCGTTCGTAGAGCAGGGAAAGTGCCCCGTCAAGGGTCGCCGAAGCGAGGCTTGACAGTTCGGCCATCGTTTCATCTAAAGAACTGGTTCCGGCCAGATCACGAACGGCGATGCGAACCATCTCCCTTCGTCTGAATGTCCGAAGTGCGTTCTTCAGCAGAACCAGGAACGGGTCCATCGCGTCGTTCGAGCCCTTTCTTAGGACTGACTGGAGGATAGGCCGTAATTGATTGGACATGGCGTTTGCCTTCACCGGATTGTTCAATTCGCCGGTCTCCACCAGGTTTGCAGCCATTTCTGGAAAGCGGATGCAGGCGGTGCTGACAAATTCACTGTACGTGAATGCAGTGAACAGAGCTCTCGCACCGGCAGACGCGGAGGAGATGGAGATCTTTTTGGCTTCGGCTGCTTCGATGAAGGCAGTCCATTTTTCCTTTTTCTGCTGTTGTAAAATCACGGCGGGTGAGGGGTTCACGGACATGGGAGACGATATTCCTTTTCATAGGTCATACAGATTGGACATGTCTTTGCATATCAAAATTGCGTAGAAATACCAAGATTATAATTTTTTCGATAGGTTACATCGGTCCCAGGCGGCAGGAAACAGGTTTACAAAATTGTATTTTTTAAGATAATTTAGTTACAAATTTGTTTTTTTGAGTGTCTTGATGTTCCGCCGGCCAGTTTTGTTTTGTCGAATCCATCTGTTGCCGTCAACTTTCAACTTGCCGAAAACGACCTGCCGATGCCCACCAAACGGATCATTGGTGAACCGTTTCTGTAGAGATGCTGCAAGCCTGTAAAATTCATCCGCCTTGCCTTCGATCATCTCCAACCGGCATCCATCAAGTCGAGGGAGTTGAATTTTCTGCATCTTTGTACTATGGTACGCAACTTGCTTCGCTCAAGAACTGCCAATCCATATTTTCAGAGCCCGGCATTGACCCGTCAATGTCGGCCTTTTTGCCTTAGGTAAAGTCCGTCTGAAAATAGGCAAATATGGCCGAAATCTAGCGTTGTCCAATAGCAAGCCCCAGGCAGAAAAACAAATCCCTAGGCGTTGATTTTTGGGTTCCGGATATCGGACATATGATCCTCCATGTTGGGCGGACGTTAGGTAGTCACAGGAGTTTATCTTATGTGCAGACTTTTTGCCATGACCAGCGAGACCCCCGTCTCCCCAATGATTGCCCTGGAAGCCATGGATGTCATGCGGGAAGGACACGACGGATCCGGTGTCGGTCTCTTTTTGCGGGATCTTGGAGGGCCATTCGAGGAGATCAAGGATGCCCCCATTCTTTCAGGTATTTTCACAGAAGAGGGGCTGCGGCGCCTGGATACCTTCATGATGGAAATCGGTTTTATGACCAAATACAAGATTACCATCAAGGTGCCAAAAAAGCCGCCCGCAGGTATCCCCAAACGGGACATCTATCTGATTCGAGCATACGAATATCCCGAGGAGTGGGATGATTACACCCAGGAAGAGCTTTACCAGAAGCTTCTGGAGATCCGTTTGACGCTCCGGGCGATGGGTGAAGAAAAACGGGATATGATCGTTTTTTCTTTCTGGCCTGACGTCATCATGATCAAGGAAATTGGAGATCCTCTTCGGGTGGCCAACTACCTGAAGCTGGACCGCAAGGAACTGCATGCACGTGTCATCATGGCCCAGGGGCGGCAAAATACCAACTATGCCATCAACTTGTACGCCTGCCACCCGTTTTTCATTCAGGGGTACGCTTCCATGACCAATGGCGAGTGCACTGCGTTCACGCCGATTCGTGAGTTCTTGCTGTCGCGCAACTTTCCGGGCTACGCAGGTTATCAGAGCGACTCGGAAGTGTTCACCCATATTTTGCATTACACGCAAACGCGTTTGGGCCTGGATGTGACGGCATACAAACACATCATCACCCCCTTGCAGGACGCGTCCATTGCCGAACACCCGAGTGCAGACCTGCTGAAGCACCTCAAGCACTCCTGCCGTCGCCTGATTATTGACGGCCCGAATTGTGTCATTGGGTGCCTGCCCGATCACAGTCTGTTCATGGTGCAGGACCGCAAAAAGCTGCGACCGGGCGTTGTTGGTGGCCGACCCGGGCGTTATGCCTTCTCTTCTGAAATTTGCGGCCTGGATTATGCGGTACCCGATCGAGACAAGAGCAAGGATTTTCAACCCATGCATCTGGACACGGTCCTTGTCGGACCGGAGCGCCAGGAGGTTTCCATATGCAACCAAATGCAGCCATTACCCCCTCTACACTAAGCGTTAAGGATCTGCCATGGCAAATCCTCTGGCATAAAGACAAGTGCACACTGTGCGGACGCTGTACGGCGGTTTGTCCGGTCAACGCCATCGAACTGGGTGTGTTTCGCAAGCGGCGGATCAAGATTTCTTTAGAACCGCAGGGGAACCCCTCCAGCAATTTCGACATCTACCACGGCATTCGGCAGAAAACCGACCCTGCATATGCCTGCGTCGGATGTGCAACGTGCAGTCTGGTTTGCCCCAACGATGCGATTCTTCCCCTTCGGTCGGATGAAGCGGACAAACTCCGTTTTCATATCAACCGCGGCGGACAACCCCGAAGCCGCGGAGGCCGGCGAAACATACCGGGTGGCATTCTTGACCAGATCAAATTCATCCGTATCTCCATGTTGACCGACCCGGCCCTGGATGCGGGTCGCCATGAATTCGAGCTGCGAACCCTGCTGGGGAGAATCCTGCCACCAGAGCAGAGCCTTCAGTTTTTAAACCAAAATGGGTGGATTCCGCCTGTTCGCGAAATCTATCCCTTGATTATCGGCGGCATGAGCTTCGGTGCTCTTTCACCCAATATGTGGGAAGGGTTACAGATGGGGGTGGCCTATCTCAACGAAGAATTGGGTATGCCGGTGCGCATGTGCACCGGTGAAGGGGGTTGCCCGCCCCGGCTGCTAAAAAGCCCATTTCTGAAATATGTGATTTTGCAGATCGCCAGCGGTTACTTTGGATGGGACGAAATTATTCACGCCATCCCCGAGATGGCGGAAGACCCCTGCGCCATAGAGATCAAGTACGGACAGGGGGCCAAGCCCGGGGACGGCGGCCTGCTCATGTGGCATAAGGTCAACAAATTGATTGCCGCCATCCGCGGCGTGCCTCCCGGTGTCAGTCTGCCCAGCCCGCCCACTCACCAGACCAAGTACTCTATCGAGGAGTCCGTGGCGAAGATGATTCTCTCCATGTACATGGCCTGGGGATTCAGGGTGCCGGTCTACCCGAAGATTTCCGCTACTTCCACGGCCATGGCCGTGCTCAACAATTTGACACGCAACCCCTACGCTGCAGGGTTGGCCATCGATGGTGAAGATGGTGGAACCGGTGCGGCATACAATGTCTCCATGGATCACATGGGCCACCCCATCGCCACCAATATCAGGGACGGGTATCTGAACCTCGTGGAAGTGGGCATGCAAAATGAAATCCCCCTTTTTGCCGGCGGTGGTGTCGGCAAAAACGGCAATCTGGCGGCCAATGCCGCGGCCCTAATCATGCTGGGTGCCAGCGGCGTGCAAACGGGAAAATACATCATGCAGGCGGCAGCCGGTTGCCTGGGATCCGAGTCGGATCGCTGCAATATCTGCAATATCGGTAGGTGCCCGCGTGGCATTACCTCCCAGGATCCGCGATTGTACCGGCGTTTGGATGTGGAAAAAGTGGCCGAGAGAGTGGTCGACCTCTTTCTTGCCTTTGATATGGAGCTGAAAAAGATTGTTGCGCCGTTGGGCCGATCTACGGCTCTGCCCATCGGCATGTCCGACGCTTTGGGCATCAGTGATTATCAGGCCGCAGAGCGATTGAAAATTAAATATGTAGTTTAGCATAGGATCGTGCAATGACAGATAAATTGGAACCCCTTCAAATATCGGGCAAGCAACATGGCGAACGCCTCCCGTCCCGTGTCCTGGAAGAGCAGGTCCAAAAAGCAGTGGCATCCGGTCATCGTGACCTGACCATAAAAGCCTTCGGCCAGCACGGTGTAGGCGGACGATTGTGGAAAACCGGGGGTGAACGCCTGAACGTCACCATCGAAGGCAATGCCGGCCAGCGGGTCGGTTCCATGGGATATCCCAATACGCAAATCGACGTCCTCGGCCCGGCATCGGATGATGTGGGCTGGCTGAACGCCGGTGCCACGATCACGGTTCATGGTAACGCCTCCAATGGTGTGGCCAACGGTATGGCCCAGGGCAAGGTCTATGTCGCCGGAAATATTGGTGCACGGGGTATGACCATGACCAAATACAACCCCAGGTTCGAACCTCCTGAACTTTGGGTTCTGGGGAGTGTCGGGGATTATTTCGCAGAATTCATGGCCGGCGGAATTGTTGTGATTTGCGGACACTGCCCTCAAAATCCGGAAAACATTCTGGGATACCGCCCCATGGTGGGTATGGTTGGCGGTCAGGTGCTGTTTCGGGGGCCGCACAAGGGGTTCAGCCAAGTTGATGCCAAAATGATGCCCATCGATGATGAAACCTGGCAGTGGCTCATAGACGGACTGAAGAACTACCTGACAGCGATAAACCGGGTCGAATTGTTTCCCACATTGACCCTGCGAGATGAATGGCAGTACATCGTCGCCCGTTCTCCTCAGGAAAAAATGGGTGCGAAGCGCCGTTCCATGGCCGACTTCAGAGAGAACGTCTGGGACAAAAAACTGGGCAAGGGCGGCATCGTCGGTGATTTGACCGAGATCGACCGCAGCCCGATCCCGCTGATCACAAAAGGGGACCTGCGCCGATTCGTTCCGGTATGGGAGAATCGAAAATACAAGGCGCCCTGCGAATCCACCTGTCCTTCTGGAATTCCTGTGCAGGAGCGATGGCGGTTGATTCGCGAGGGAAGGGTCGACGAGGCTGTGGATCTGGCCTTGGCCTTCACGCCCTTTCCGGCTTCCGTTTGCGGTTATTTATGCCCCCACCCTTGTATGACAGCCTGCACCAAAGGGTCTGCCTTCATGACGCCGGTGGACGTTTCCCAGTTGGGTCGGGCGAGCATTGATGCAGGACTCCCGGAGCTTCCGCCCCTTTCGGGAAAGCGCATTGCCGTCATCGGCGGTGGGCCCGCCGGTATTTCAACGGCCTGGCAATTGCGGCGCATGGGTCATGAAGCGGTTGTCTATGACAATGCACCGACCTTGGGGGGAAAAATCGCCTCCGTCATTCCCAACACCAGAATCCCCAAAGAGGTTGTAGAGGAGGAATTGGAGAGGGTCGCCGAGGTCATTCCCCATGTCAACCTTCAGCAGAAACTGAACCAGGCCGACACGGCGCAGCTAATCGTCGATTATGATTTTGTGATTGTTGCCGCAGGTGCGCAAAAGCCCAGAACATTGCCCATTCCAGGCAAAGAGAGGCTGATTACGGCGATGGATTTCCTGGCCGATGCCAAAAAGAACCAAGCCAAACCGGGAAGACAGGTGGTGGTCATTGGTGCGGGCAATGTGGGTTGCGATGTGGCGACCGAAGCCGCGCGATTAGGGGCTGCAACCATTACGCTGCTGGACGTCCAGGAGCCGGCAAGTTTCGGAAAAGAGAGGGAGGATGCCGAGGCGGTCGGAGCCGAATTCCGTTGGCCGGTGTTTACACGGCAGATTACCGACAAGGGGGTGGAACTGGAGTCCGGCGAGTTGATCCCCGCAGATACAGTCGTGGTCTCCATCGGAGATGCGCCCGATCTCGATTTTCTACCCGAAGATGTGGCTACGGAGCGAGGGTTTGTCGTGGTGAACGACGATTATCAAACCTCCAACCCAACGGTTTATGCCATCGGCGACGTGGTTCGGCCCGGGCTGCTCACCGATGCCATCGGAGCGGGACGAACGGCAGCGGAAACCATTTGCGAGATTCTGGACGGTAAAAGACCTGGTGCCGACCGGAAAATGGTCATCGACGTCAATCGAATTTCGCTGGAATACCTGGATCCTAGAATCGTAGCGTACGAAGATTTGGAACAGTGCGGGTCCCAATGCTCCTCCTGCGGAACTTGCCGGGATTGCAGCATTTGTGTGGCCACCTGCCCTGAAGCCGCTATCAGCCGAAAAAGTATCAATGAAACGGATTACGAATATGTGGTCGATCCTGAGCGTTGCATCGGCTGTGGGTTTTGTGCCGGTGCCTGTCCCTGCGGGATATGGGACTTGGTTGAAAACACCCCCTTGGGGTAACGAGAAACGATAAGTTCTGTCCTGCACGAATGCAGAACGCAAAGATTTCATCCTGGGAATATCCTCCTACGACCTGCGGAAAAAATTTTTGCCACCGCCTTGATTTCGGCCGAACCTCATCGTCTCAGGACGACCCTGAATTTTCAATGACGGCAGGCTGCCAAGCCTGCCTATTTTAAGGGGTTGATTTGCCGGACAGATGTGGTAATTGACCTAAACAATTACATTCCTGCCGATCGGGCCTTGCGAAAACGCTTTTGGAGAGCCTGGAGGTGCAGGGAAATGCTCCGTGTACCCTTCAGCAACTGCGGGTAACATCAATCAACAGCATTTTCTCAAGATCCACGTACAATAACATTATGCAAGCACGACTGACACTTGAAGACGGCCGAACGTTTCCTTGCCGTTCCTTTACCGGCCCGGGCGAGGCCAGTGGGGAAGTGGTGTTCAACACCAGTATGACGGGCTATCAGGAGGTGCTCACCGACCCTTCGTATAGGGGCCAAATGGTGACCATGACCTATCCACTGGTGGGCAACTATGGCGTCAATCCAAACGATGTGGAATCTGACCGGATTCAGGTGGCGGCGTTTCTGGTAAAAGAGTACCAGTCTTTTCCGAGTAACTACCGATCCACACAGAGCCTTGGAGACTATCTGCGCAGCCAAGGGGTGATGGGGGTCGAAGACCTGGATACAAGGGCTCTGACCCGCCATATTCGAAACGGGGGCGCTATGCGCGCCATCATTTCCACCGCGGACCTGGATCCCGAATCCCTCACCCGACGCGCCAAAACCCTTCCCCGTATGGTCGGGCTTGACCTGGCAAAGGAAGTGACGACCGCCAGGGCCTACCGATGGTCCAAGGGTCAACCTGACCCGCTGGTTGAAAAACGAAAACTGGATTCCAGGGTTTGGCAACAGAAAGGGAGCCGGCCCTCGGTGGTTGCCATCGATTTTGGCCTCAAGTACAATATTGCTCGATGCCTGGAACACGTAGGATTCGAGGTGGTTGTCGTGCCTGCAACAACCGAGGCCTCGACCATCATGGCCATGGCGCCCGATGGGCTTTTTCTCTCCAACGGCCCTGGAGACCCTGAGCCGGTTACCTATGGAATTGAGACAGTCAAAGCGCTTTTGGGCAAGCTGCCCATTTTTGGCATCTGCCTGGGCAACCAAATTCTTGGATTGGCTTTGGGTGGACGAACCTACAAATTGAAATTCGGCCATCGTGGCGCCAATCAGCCGGTCAAAAATCTCGCCACGGGAAAAGTGGAGATTACCTCCCAAAACCATGGTTTTGCCGTGGACATGAAGAGTTTGAACGCTGATGCTGTGGAGGTAACCCATATCAATCTGAACGACAATACCGTGGAGGGCGTCCGCCATCGCTCGATGCCGGCCTTTTCCGTTCAATACCATCCGGAGGCATCCCCGGGACCCCATGACGCGGCCTACCTGTTCGACCAGTTCAGGTCCATGATGAAAACGAACTGAACATGCCAAAACGAGCAGATATACATAAGATTTTGATCATTGGTGCCGGACCGATCATTATTGGTCAGGCCT
>Ga0272441_10009988_pt1 | contig 14505 bp, 14 predicted proteins | sample SSMProp6N_FD_193582 | JGI IMG/M metagenome (GOLD analysis project Ga0272441, IMG submission 193582) | Marine sediment archaeal communities from Little Sippewissett salt marsh, Falmouth, MA, United States - SSM-Prop-6N | ecosystem: Environmental > Aquatic > Marine > Wetlands > Sediment ... | reverse complement strand
GGCCACGAAGCGTTCCACGTGATCCCTGCTTCCGTCCAGCGTGATCTCCAAGAGGGTGTCCGCAAAGCTCCCGCCATCCCACGTTGCCGTGATCGTCCGGGTCGATGGGACGTACGTCCCACTTCCCTGGAACGTCGCCCTCAGTTCCCCTTCTTCGACGACGGTCATCCGTCCATCGAGATCGTTGCATGCGACGTTCCCCTGCAGCGCGAAGGCGATTCGCGCCCGGCGGAGCCTTCCCGCCGCGGCCGACCCCAAGGCGCCACGACCATCGATCCAACCGGTGATCCCATCGCAGCCCACCAGTGCGGCGAGCACACTGACGAGTCCTGCCAGAAGCAGCCCGCGCCTCACATCGCACGCCACGTCGTTCCCCTCCCTTCGATCCTGCGAGACGATACCCGACGGCTGCGGATCGGCCAGGTGGCAGCGCCTCGACGCCCCGTTCTTGCCGACGGCGACCGCCCACGCTAGGCTGCTCGCGAAAGGGGCTGACGTGCGCATCGTCCTGGTCGTGATCGTGCTCTGCGCCGCCCATACCGCGGTCGCCTTCTGCGGTGCTCTGGGTGCGTTCCTCGACCTCGTCCCTCTCGACGTGCAGGAACCCCTGATCCTGTTCACCGACTGGAGCAGGATCGGAAGCTCGCTCGGGCTGGAGACGCTCACCAGCGCCAGCCCGTTGGAGCAGCGGCTGCAACTCGTCCTCAGCACGACACGACAACATGCCGCAGCGTCCGCGTACGGCGTGGCCCACTTCTCAGGCCATGCCGACGCCTGGGGCTGGGACACGGCCGACCTCGATTGGGAGGCCAGCATCGTCTCCCGTGCGCTGCCGCCAATCTACGTCCTCAAGCTACACGCCGGCTTCGACTTCGCACCGGTGGCCGCACGGTTCGCGGAGCGTGGCTTCGTGCAGACCATGTCCCACGGTGCCGTCGTATTCCAGCACCAGCTGGAGCTTGGCGCTGACTGGATACACGAGACGGAACTGTCCATCCTCAATACAGCGTACATCGAGGCCGAGGACCTGCTCATCCTCAGCAGCTTCCCCGCGGGCATCGAAGCCGCCCTTGACGTTCGTTCGGGGGCATCGCCCTCCCTCGGCGAGGAGCCATTCGTCTCGGACGCCGTTCGCCATCTCGGAGAGGCTCCGCTGAGCGCCACGCTGCTCGTAGGCCTTGGGGAGTGTCTGCGCTTCACCACCAACCCGCTGCTGGAGGTTCTCGGGAAAATCCCGACCGAAGAGGACGTAGAAGCGATGCGGAACGCCGTGTCGTGCTCCGAACTGCTCGTGCCGTACCGTGTCTTGGCGGCCGGCTACACGACGACGGATGGACACCCCACGGGGTCGCTCGTCTTCGAGTACGACACGCCAGCGCTCGCCCAGCTCGATCTTGCTCCACGACGCCTGCTGGCCGAGGAGGGAACCAGCCGCGAATTCGAGGCCCCCATCCGTGAGGTCTACTTCACTGTGATCGACGGCCGCGTCGAGGACAGTGCCATCGTGCTCACGGTGCATCCCACGGAAGACCAACCGCGCCGCCTGTTTTGGATGATCTCCCACCGCGACGCACCGTTCGCCGGATGCTCGACGTGACGGCTGCGTTCGCGAACAGGGGGCTAGACCGGGCTGCCTCTAGCTCACGAACGATGCCCCCTCGACGAATCGCACTCATGGTGCTCGTGCCGGATCGCTCTCGCTCTGCTGCAGAGCATCAGAACGCGATGCGGATCGCGAGAAGACAGGCGCCAAGTTCCAGCGGGTAGCCCACGAGCATCGGCGCGCCGCCGAGATGGGGCAGGGTGCCGTCATGCGTCGGATAGAGCTTCGCCTCGCACAGGTCGAATCCCTTACACGCCTTGTAGAAGATCAGGTGCTCCAAATCCGGGAGGGCGCCACCGATCGCCCCCCAGAGGAATCGGGGATCGCGGTCACACGCTCGGTACAGCTCCATCGTGGCAAACAGGGTGCCGATGTTGAACGCGCAGAACAGCGCGATGTCGGGTCCGTCGCCGGGATCGGGGTCATGATGCGGCATCACATCCAGCAACGCGTGCGACGCAAAGCCCACGAGGAAGGCGACGATCGGGCTTTCGCTCCACGCGTATCCCAGGGCCCCGCCGATCACGGCATGGGTTCCCGCACCGGATCCCGCTGACGGCAAGCCGACCGCGAGGACGAGGAGCAGAGCCCCGATCGTGGAGGAAATCCCACGGGCACGTCGCCCGTTTGCAGCTCGTCGTGCATCGTTCATGCGTCTCCTTGGTCCACTCCCACGCCAAGCGTAGGGAGTTACTCGCCATCGCGTCAACAGTTCCCGCCACACCGAGCCGGTCCAGGGATGTCTACCCCGATGCCGCGTGGCTCGGGTCCCTCGTCGGCGGCGCCGCTCCGGACCGGCCCCTTCGCTCGACCCGAAGCATCAGCAACAGCAACGCAGCTGGGCATGCCATGGCACGGAGCGCGTACACCATGGCGAGCGTGCCCCTTCCCGAGAGCAGGGACACCGCCGGAGCCAGCACAAGCCCGATCCACATCGTGAACGATTCGGTGTTCCGTTTCGAGACCCAGATCCGGCGAACGACGGGGATGTAGGCGATCACCATGACCGCCTGGATCAGCGCGTGCGCCGCCACGTGGCAGCGTGTGACGGCCCAGCCGATCATGATCATGACCACCGCCAGGAGGCATCCCGTGTCGAACCGCGTGAACCGGCTGCCCCGCTCACCACAGCACACGATGAACAGAGCGACGCAGCCTACCAGCACGATGTCCGACGCGTTCAGGATGTTGTCGAGTGGGCCGTACTCCCCTTCCCCGAGGTAGGTGAGTAGGCTGCCCACTGCCGCGATCGTGAAGAACACCCACATCGCCAACGCAGGCTGGATTGCCCGTCGGCGGATCTGCCAGCAGTAGCGAACGCCTATCAGCAGGTTGATGACACAGACCGCGACGAGGGAGAACAGCCTCAGTTCCGCGGGCATCGCGCGCGAAACCGCAACGAGTCCTTCATGGGATGGATCCCTGAAGAACCGATCCCAACACCCTAGACGAGGGTATCGAGGCTTTCCTCATCGAAGATGTGGAGCGCATCGAGGTTCGGCTTGAGGTGGATGACCGAATCCGCCTCGACATCCTTGCGCGGATCGAGGCTGGCGACCACCTGCACCTCATCCACGTATCCGTACACCAGCAACGTGTGGCCCAGCTGCTCCTTGACCGACACAGTCACGGACAACGCGTTCTCGGGGGAATCCACGGGACCGTGCAGGTCTTCGGGCCTCACGCCGAGAACCACCTGCTCGGGCAGCGCCTCGGCTACTCGCGAGGCGGGAACGGCAATCCGGAACTCACGCCCGGATAGGATGTACTGGTCTCCGTTCCTCGACGCCGCCGCAGGCAGAAAGTTCATCGCGGGGCTGCCGATGAACCCGGCGACGAACTGATTCTTCGGATGATCGTAGGTCTCCTTGGGCGCGTCGTACTGCTGGATGACCCCGTCCTTCATCACCGCAATCCGGTCCCCGAGCGTCATCGCCTCCACTTGATCGTGCGTGACGTAGATCGTCGTCGTCTTCAGCTTGCTGTGCAGTTCCTCCAGTTCGGTGCGCATCTGCACGCGAAGCTTCGCGTCCAGGTTCGAGAGCGGCTCATCGAACAGGAAGACCTTGGGGTTGCGGACGATCGCACGGCCGACGGCCACCCGCTGCCGTTGCCCGCCCGAGAGCTCGCGTGGCTTGCTCTTGAGCTTCTCCTCGATCCCCAGCAGCTCGGCCGCCTCGTGAACGCGCTTCATGATCTGCGCTTTCGGCGTCTTGCGCAGCTTCAATCCAAACGCCATGTTGTTGTACACGTCCATGTGCGGGTACAGCGCGTAGTTCTGGAACACCATCGCGATGTCACGGTCTTTGGGAGGGATACGGTTCACCACCCGCTCGCCGATCTTGATCTCCCCCGCGGTCACCTCTTCGAGACCAGCGACCATGCGCAGGGTCGTCGTCTTCCCGCAACCCGAAGGGCCCACGAGAACCGTGAACTTCCCGTCCTCGATCCCCATCGAGACGTTGTCCACCGCAGTGAACTCCCCAAACCGCTTCGTGATGTTCGTCAGCGTGACTTCAGCCATGCCTCCTCCTTCGGCCGCTGACCAAGTGCGGTCCGCGGGGTTCCGCCCGCTCCAGCATACTGCCAGGGTATGGCCCCTTCAACACCGCGGAGCGATCCCATCGATCCATTTCGACCGGGGCGGCCGCAAGCACGGGGATCTTCGCCCGCTCGTGTCGTGCGTCCGCAACGCACCGTGTGCAACGCCGAGCGCGTGTCGCCGGCGATCCCCGTTTCCTGTACCATCGTGCCTTCCGGAAGGGGAATGTGGGGGAGATGACACTGGAGCTTGGCGATGGAGAGCGGGTGGCGTTTGACGGCAAGGCGACACAGTACCGGCAGCGGACAGCAATCCGCGGGCGGCTGCGGATCACCAACCGGCGGGTCCTATTTGCGCCGGATGTGCTCAGCATCGCTCGATGTCCCATCGAGATCCCGCTGACGCAGATCGCCGGGATTCGACGCAGGAAGGGCTTCGCCCTGTTCCGTACTCGGATCATCCTCGATCTTGAGGGAGGCGCACGCTACGTCTTCGCTTCCCGCCAGCGGGATCGCATCGCGCAGGTACTCAAAGGCACGCGGCGAGAGGTCGCGGTGCCCACCCGCGGGCGGCAGGCCGCGGCAACGTAGGAGGGACCTCCGCGCGACGCGCGATCCCGGGTTGGGCCGTCCCCGGGATCGTCCGCACTGCGTCCGTCCAAGTGGTGCGAACGGGAGGGTCCCACAGCGGTGTCACTCCTGCTGCTCCTGTGCTGCGGGCGCTCCCCGCAAGCCGGCGGTGATCTCCTCTCGCAGAGCGCGGAAGAACGGCCCCCGTGCGTGGCGCTCGGTCCACGGCGTGTGGCCGCACCGCTTCAGGAGGACGAAGCGGGGCTCGGGAAGGACCGCGCGAAGCGGTTCGATGACTCCCGCGGCGGGGTGCGGATCGTGGCTGCCGTGAATCACGGACACGGGACAGCGGACCGCCGAGACGGCGCGAAGCAGCGAGCCTGTACGTCGCATCTCCAGCGCCTCCGCCAGGACCTCGTGGTAGGGGTTCGTCGCCGCTGCCCAGGGTTCAGCCTTGACAGCGTACCTGGAATCCGCTTCGTAGCTGTCCGTGATCTGTGCCAGCGCACCCAGCCGCGCCAGCGCGCGCGACTTCTCCTGTTCGTCAGCGTTCCCTGCCAACGTGGCAAGGCAGGCATCGAACGCCTCGCGCTGGCTTCGTGACAGGCGTCTCCGACGGGTGGCCAGCAGCTCCTCCGCGTAGTCCGGCTCCAGAGGACCGCTGCCCACGAGAATCAGGCTCCCGGCCACCTCGGACGCGCGCGCCGCCGCCAGGAGGACGAGCCACGCTCCCCACGAGTAGCCCACGAGGACCGCAGGAAGCGTGGCATGCCTCGCCAGCAGTTCCAGCAGCTCCTCCACTTGGCCGGCCAGTGTACGGGCGCTCTGGAACGGCTCGAAGACGCCGCCGTCCGACGCCAGCTCGCGCGCCACCGGCTCCATCTCCCCGCGCGCGCCAGGCCCCCCGTGAATCACCGCGACGCGGTGTGGAGGGCCGCCGTGGAAGCGAAACCGCTGCGACTCGACGGACGCTTCGGGATCGGATCTCACGCGCACCTCCTCATCGCAGTCCGTCCCTCCCATCACGCGACAGCGCGCAGGAAGGCCCCGGGGGATGGCTCTGGGCGGGGCGAGATCATCAACGCAGCAGTTCGACCTCAGCCACGCCTTTCACCCAGAAGCTGCCCGCCGACGCCGCATCGTACTCCTCGTTGCTCACCCCGCCGTCCTCGGGGAGCACGGCAATCCGGGGGCCGTCTTTCCAGGCTGGGATCTCCAAGCCGTCGAACGCGTACGCCAGGACGACCGGATACGCTTCGCTCTCGACTCGAGCGCGGTCGATGTCGACGCAATAGCCATCCGATGCCGTCACGCGGACGGACCGGTACTCCGCGTCCTCGCCAATCAGCGCCGCGATCGGAACGCCGGTGTAATGCCCTTCATCCCGCCAGTTTCCGTATTGGTTCTGATAGCTGCCTCGCCGTGCCAGCGCCGGGAGTCGCTTCATCTCGGACAAGGCGAGACGGCGCGTCACGCCTCGATCGTCGGTCCATCGGATCGAGGGTTCGACGTGGGGCGTCTTCACCCTGAGCACGGCAGGCACGATCAGGGCGACGAGGATCGCCCCCCATGCGATGACGTAGGTCCATCGCCACCGGCCCGTCACGGCCATCCCCACCTCCGCGATAGAACAGACATCGTGATGCCGCCCGCGAGCAGGGCCAACGCTCCGGCGTCGACACCGCTCCATCCAACTCGCTCCGACGGCGTTCGCTTGCTGTACAAGCCAAAGGCTCTTCCCTTCATCGACATGGCGATGGAGTCGACGCGCAGCAGCGCGGCCACGAGAACGGGGACGAATGTGTAGCGGATGGTTCGACGTAGCCCGGCGACGCTTCGCACCGAAGGCCGAATGCCCCGGATCCGCTGCGCCTCGCGGACAAGTTCCAGCTCGCGGCGGAAGAAGGGGACGAACCGCAGCGCGAGGATGAACGCGTACCCGTAGCGGTAGGGCACACCGAGACGAATCAGAGCGTGAGCCAGTCGATCCGGATCGGTCACCAGTACGAACAGGAAGCTCGCCCCGAGAATGAGGAGGAACCGCAACGTCATCTGCGCCCCCGCGATCAACCCGCCGTCGGTGATGGGACCCCCGACGCGAAACAAGATCGTGCCATCACGCACCGATAGCGCCTGAGCCGCAAACAGCAGCGCCCCGAACCACAGCACGAAGCGCAGACTGCCGAGGAAGCGACGCGGCGATTCACCGGAAAACCAGGCCAGCGCAAGCACCACAAGCAGCGCCCCCCCTTTGAGTGACAGACTGCTCGACGACAACGCCGCCACAAGGAACCCGGCGAGGACCAGGAGGTTGCTCACCGGTCCGGCGCGGTGCAGTCCGCGGGAGGAGGGGTGGTACTCGATCCTCGGGATCACCGCTGTCCTCCCCAGTAGCCGGGAGTGAACGGACGCTCGCCTCGCTCGGCGAGTGTGGCGAACACCTCTTCACTGGATCCCAGCAGTGGCTGTGGCCCGAGGAACAGGACGCGATCGCTGAGCGCGTCAACCAGCGCAATGTCGTGGGAGACGAGAACCAGCGCCGCGCCTCGATCACGCGCCTCGAGGAGCCTGCCGATGATCCATGCCGTGTTGTGCCGGTCCTGGCCGATGAACGGCTCATCGAGCAAGACGAGGTCCGGCCGGCGGCGAAGCACCGCAGCAACCGTCAACCGCCGTTGCTCCCCCAGGGACAGCGACAGCGGCGGGGCATCGTCAAGTCCTTCGAGGTGCGCTTCGCAGAGCAGCGCGTGCCGCTCCGAGTCGGTCAGAGGACCGTCCATCTCCAGCTCGAGGCGCACACTGCGTTCGAAGATCTGCTGATGCGGATGCTGGAAGACGAGTCCAATCGTTTGATCCTTGTCACGCACCATGTTCCCACGCTGGGGGCGCTCCAGCCCTGCCATGAGACGCAGCAGGGTCGTCTTCCCCACGCCGTTCGGCCCGATGACTCCGAGGACCTCGCCGGCGTTCACCGCGAGCGACAGCCGATCCACCAGCGGTCCCGCCCCGTAGTCGAACGACACATCGTTCCATCGCAGCGTCGGACGATGCACGATCGACGATGCCGGCGTCACCCGGTCCCATACCAAGCGCAGGCCCAGCGCAAGAAGATCCTCCCGACGTCGCGTCGGCCGACGCGTTACGATCCTCCCGCCATCCATGACCGCCAGCCGGGGCCGAAGCGGCAGAAGAGGATGGAGCCGATGCTCAGCGACGACGAGCGTCATGTCCTCCGAGGCGCGAAGCCGATGGAGCGTGTCGAACAGCTGCTGAGCCCCGGCAGGATCAAGATGGGCCGTAGGCTCGTCGAGAAGCAACACGCCGGGCCGCATGGCGAGGATCGAGGCGATCGCAACGCGCTGCTTCTCCCCGCCGGATAGCGTCGTGGTCGTCCGCTCCGCGAGCTTCTCGATCCCCGTGGTCCGCAACGCCCGGTCGACGCGACGCGCGATCTCGTCGCGATCGAGACACAGGTTCTCGGGACCGAACGCCACTTCCTGTCGCACCCGCAGGGTGCACATCTGCGATTCCGGATCCTGCTGCACAAGTCCTGCGCGTTGGGCAACGACAGCGGCGTCGGCGTGCATCACGTCGAGCCCGCCGACGCGCACACCGCCGGACACCTCAGCGGGAAGCAACGAGGGGATGAATCCCGCCACCGTCCGCAGCAGCGTCGACTTTCCACAGCCCGACGGTCCGGTCAAGGCGACGGCCGCGCCGGCATCGATCTGCTCGCAGATCGCCTCCAGCGCCGGTCTTCCGCGATCAGGGAAGCGCACCGTCAGCTCATCGACCGAGACATCGAACCCACTACTCGACGACAATCCGCGTCACCCGCCTCACCCAATCGGATCCCTCATAGCGAGCGGCGATCAAGCGCACTGTCTCCGCTTCCCAGAGGAGAAGGAGCGTGTCGTCTTCCATCACCGCCCCAAGATCGAACGCCGCTTCGTACCCATCATCGGCGATCACGCGCACACGCGAAGCCTCCGCCACAGGGGCAGCTCGCCCGAGGGCTTCGCGAAGCAGAATCCCCGTGTACGGCCTCGGCGGCACGTAGCTCACGCTCCCTCGGAGCTCGGCGGTGATCGTCACGGTTGCACCCTCCCAGCGATCGACCTGCAGGGTGTAGGGCGCTTCCAGTGCACCGCCGATGCGCACACTCCCTGGCGTGACGAATGGATCGAAGACCGCAACGAAGTAGTAGGCGCCCCCGGCAAGGATCGCGGACACGAGCACCACCGTGAGCAGGTGGCGTCGCCAGGCGACGTGCCGCCGGCCGGGGGTGATCTCGGCGCTGCGCACAAGCCGTGCCGACGCGAGCATGCGCCGCAGATCCCACGCGAGATAGCCGCCAAGCACGGCACCCGAGACCGCAGACAGCCCGGCCATGAGCAGGATGAACGAGAGCGACACGCCGGAGAAGTAGATCGCCTGAAACGCGAACACATTGGACGCCGAGGCCACGGCTCCGGTGACCATCGTCAGGGGGAGACCCCCGCGCCGCGAACTCCCCAGTCCGAGATCCACGAGCAGTCCCTCGACCAGAGACACCAACACAATCACAACGCCGTGCGTCCCCCCGGCGAGGAACTCCACCAGTCCTTTGATCACCCCCGTCAGCGTGCCCGCGCCAAAGCGTCCAAGGATGAGCCGCGCGAGAAGCGGCCACACGATGTGCAGCCCAGCGATCAGCTGCCCTGCCCCGAAGGGGACACCGAACAGGCGATTGACGAGATTGCCGAGGTAGCCCACGTACGCCGACAGCACACCGCCGACAGCGGCAAGCAGCGCAATGAGGACGAGTCCTCGGACATCCACGCCGCGTCCGGTCACAGGCGCCTGCGATGTCATCCCTTAGAGATCCAGACGGATCTCGGCGAGGAACTTCACCGAGCGCAGCTCGACGCCAGCGGGTAGCTCCACCCCGTCGTCGAACACGAATCGCATGTACCCGTCCGCAGCCGGGTCGAGGAACTCCCCATCGACCTTGAACGCCACCACGAAACGGTCATCGCCGGCGATCCACGAGGAGTGGACCGTCTGGCTATACCCGTCGGAAGCGGTCAGAACGATGTCGTACCCGTCGTCGGCGAGGGCGTCGTTGAAGTGCTCATCCTCGTAGAAGAGACCCTGCTCGCGTTCCGGATGCAGTCCGTCGTCCACGTAGGCCACGAGTCGCCACAGGGGGATCCCCGTGTAGCTGTGGGTCGTCCCTTTGGAGGTCACGCTCACAGTGGCAGTGTGGCAGGAACAGCCGATGCCCGCCTCCAGCTCGCGCCGGACGAACAGTCGCTCCACCGCACCGGAACACAGTAGCGTGTAAGGCTCGTAGCTGCCCAGCAGCTCGATGCGCACGACCATCCGTGCCGACAGGGAGCTACTGAACTCAGGGTTTCCTGGACCGATCTTCACGATCCGCAAGTAGCCGGGGTCAAGGGGCAGGTACGCGCCGTTCTCGGCATACGCAAGGATCCAGGTGCCTTCACCTCGATCCGCCAGCATGGCCGCCGCGTAGTTCATCGAGTATCCGTCCGAGGCGGTGACACGAACGGTGACATCATCGGAGACGTTGCCCACAAGGGTCATCAATGGGACGCCGGTGTACGTCGCCGCGTACTGCTCTCCGCTGGAGCGGGTGAATGTTCCCTCCCCGGAGAGCACATCGAGCAGCTCAAGATCCTCCAGGGTGTAGACCATCTCGACATCGCCCACGCTCAGCGTGAGCAAGACCCCCTCGGGGGGGCGAACGGCGGTGCCCTCCGCAGTGGGCTGAGGTGGCGTGACAATCGCCCGGCCAGCGTAGTCCACGGCGAGATACGACACGCCCTTCACCAACATCCCAGTCGTCGACGGCTCGTCCCCGAAGTAGTGCGCCCATTCCGAACCGAACGCCAGGAGCATGTCGTCATTGCTGAATGTCCCATCGGGCGCGAGGAAGACGAGCATCGGCGCGTCTCCGTCAAGATCCTCCCCGTCCCTTGACGTGGCCAGCAACACCGTTCCGGCCACGCTGCCCCCGTACACCACCTCGTACGGAAGGAGCTTGTACCATCCGTCCCCGGCGATCACGCCCAGGCTCTCGCCCTCCGCGAGACCCCCAGCAGCCTCGACGACGGCGCGCAGCGAGACCCCGGCGTACAGATGCGCTGCTTTCCAACTCGGCTCCTCCGCCCCCATCCGCGGGCCCTCGTACGCCACGGATCCGGACAGCGTCGGGAACGCATCCAGCGAGACCCGCACCACCTCGCCGTCCCGGAGGAACGTGATCGAAAGCGCCTCCTCCGCGAGCGCTCCGAACGCCACACACAAGACGATGGCCGCCAGTACGCTGCCCCAAGCTACTCGCTTCATCGCACATCCTCCGTTCCCCTCTTGACGCGAACGGCGGTCGATGGGACGCCAGCGCAGACCGCATCGCGCGCCTCCATCCGCAGCCGCCACACTGCCTCCGCGTTGTGCACCGCGTTCAGCTCGAACGACGGCCCCTCGAGTACCAGGTTGACCACCTGCCCCAACAGGCGCAGACGCTTCACCCGGAGCGCCCACACGTTGTCCATCGTCGACGACCCGCCCTCGCCGCCGCGCCAGACGCACACCGCCTCCGGAGGGATCTCCACGACGACGGAGCGCTCCGAGCCGAAGTCGAAGAAGCGCAGCTGAGTCGTCCCCAGCCTCGCGGTGCACAACGCCCCTTCGCGCGACAGGACGTCCACTCGGAATTGGTTCTTCCCTCGCAGTTCGTTGGGAACGATGAGCCCCGATTCCCAGGCCGCGCTTCCCTCGGCATTGTGCAGCCGCTCCGCCCACAGAAGGTGTTTCACCACCTCTTGCGAGGTGCCCGCAGCGACGACGAGATCCGCAAGATCGAGGTCCAGCGCATCGGCCAACAGACGGATCGTCATCAGATCCGGAGGTGGACGTCTCCCGTGCTCGATCCGCGCCAGTCGGCTGTAGTCCAACGCCACGCGGTCTGCGAGCCGGCGGAGGCTGTAGCCCTTCCGCTGTCGAGCGCTGCGCACGACACTGCCGAACTCCTGTTTGACCATGAGGGGAAGGCTACGCCCGCTGTTGCCAAATGTCAACAGGCGACACAGCAACGTGCTGCTGACGAGGTGGCCCCCAGCGCAGCGCTCTGCTACACTTCCTCGTTCAAGGGGGCTGCATGAGCGAAGACGCCCGTTTCTGCCACGACGCAGGCCGCGCATTCCTGGAGACAAGGGATCTGACGAAAACCTACCGCCTCGGTCGCGAGGACATCCGCGCCCTGGAAGGCGTGGACTTCGTCGCCAACCAGGGCGACTTCGTCGTGCTCAATGGACCATCGGGGAGCGGGAAGACAACCTTCCTCAACCTGATCTCGGCAATCGATCGTCCCACCCAGGGCGAGGTGATCATCGAAGGCGTGTCCACGACAAACCAAACCGACCGCCAGCTCGCCGCGATGCGCAGGAACAAGATCGGCCTCGTCTTCCAGAGCTTCAACCTCATCCCCGTCCTCAGCGCCGCCGAGAACGTGGAGTACCCCCTGCTGCTCCATCGCTTGGAGCGCCCAGAGCGCAAGCGGCGAGTCAGTGCCATGCTCGAAGAGGTGGGCCTCGGTGAGTTGACGAAGCGCCGGCCCAACGAGCTCTCGGGAGGGCAAAGGCAGCGAGTGGCCATCGCGCGGGCGTTGGTCACGCGACCGAGAATGGTGCTCGCCGACGAACCGACGGCCAATCTCGACTCGGAGACCGGCAAAGCGGTGATGCAGCTGACGTCGCGCCTGAACAAGGAGCACTGCGTTGTGTTCATTGTGGTGACGCACGACCCCGCTGTCACGATCTACGCCCAGCGGCGGTTTCGTATCCTCGATGGCCACCTGACTGAGGAAGGCAACGATGCTCCTGTGGCTTCCGCTGCGTAGCCTGCTGCGGAGCCGGAGACGGAGCCTGCTTTCGTTGGCCATCATCGGCCTCGGGACGACGATCGCGTTCGTCGTCCTTGGCTTCGTGCAGGAGTCTCGCGCTCTGATCCGCGAGACGAGTGTGGCCGAGTTCGGCAACCTCCAGATCGCTTCGCCGCAACTCTGGGAGGACACGGCCGAAGACTACGGGTACCTGATCCAATCGAGCGCTCTCGACCAGGTGAGCGCCCTGCTTGCCTCCGAACCTCGCGTCGACACCTTCACCGTACAGCTGCAGTTCCCCGCACTGATCGCCTCGGGGGACAGGACACAGATCGTCCGCGTGACCGGGTTCGTTCCCGGAAATCCGACGCTCTCCCGTGCCGGCGAGATCGTCGCGGGCCGGGATCTCGCACCGTCCGATGCCGCGGCCGTCCTTGTCGGCCGGTCCCTCGCCGATCGGCTCGGCCTCGCACCGGGCTCGGTCATCACCCTGACGCTGACGACGGTCGATGGGGCGTACAACGCGACACCGCTTCAGGTAGCAGGAATCTACCAGTTCTCCAGCGAACAGGTCGAACTGCAGAGCCTGTTCATCCCCCTTCGCTACGCTCAGCTGCTGCTGAACACAACGGGCGTGGATCGGATCGTGGTCGCACTCGGCGACATCGCCGATACGCCGGCAACGCGAGCGCGGCTTCAGGCCGGGCTGACCGACGCGCAACTGGGTCTGGAGGCCCTGACCTGGGATGAGCTCTCTCCGTTCTATCGGCAGCTATCGAATCTGTTTGACATCCTGTTTGGCTTCATTGCGCTGGCCATGGCCGTGCTCGTGTTCTTCATCATCTTGCAGATTCTGACGTTGGCGTTCCTCGAACGAACCCGAGAGATCGGCACCGCTCGTGCCCTGGGAACGACCCGGCGCGGCGTCCTCGGACTGCTCCTTGCCGAAGGCGCTTGGCTCGCCGTGATCGGCAGTGGGCTAGGCCTTGCCCTTGGGGCAGCCCTCAGCTTGGGGTTCAATGCCATCGGCGTCAAGTGGGCGCCTCCGGGCACCGTGGAGCCGGTCGTCCTAACGATCCGCGTGGGAATCACGACGGCGCTCGCCCCGTTCCTGCTCGGGGTCGTGGCGACGATCCTCTCGTCCGTGTACCCGGCGCTGCAGATGGCACGGTTGCCGGTCGTTGATGCCCTGAGGGTAGAGTAGGTGATGTGATGCAACTGCGGCTCGCACTGCGCAACGTCCTCCGAAATCGACGGCGGACCCTGTTCAGTCTGTCGGTCCTGGCGGTGAGCGTCACGATTCTGTTCATCGTTCTCGCCTTTCAGTCGCAGTTTCTTCTCTCCGTTCGCACGTCCCTCGCGTGCGAGACCGGAGCCGTCCAAGTTGCCGACGAACGCCTGTTCGAGAACACCGCTGAGGGCTACGAGTATCTGATCGGGCCGGAGCAGCTCGAACAGGTACGCGCGATGGTCGTCGATTCCGACGGCGTGACCGGGGTGACCTGGCGGCTCGACTTCGCCGGCCTCGTCGGCGATGAGACGGGAAGCACGCTGCTGCTCGGTCGAGGCATCGTGCCCTGCAACTGCGTGCAGCCGTACGAGTGCACCGTGATCCAAGGAGAGCCTCTCGCCGAAGGCGCCGCACGGGAGGTCATCCTCGGCCGCGGCTTGGCGCGACGCCTCAACGTGGCCGCGGGGGATCGCATCAACGTTGCCACAGGCACCGTAACCGGGAACTTCAATGCGGCCACCGTCGATGTCATCGGCGAACTGGCGTACGGTGTGGAGGCCGTGGAAGAGCAGCTTGGGCTGTTTCCCATCGAGTTCGTTCAACGACTGCTGAAGACCGATGGTGTTGAGCGCGTTCTCATCAGCTTGGGGAATATCGACGACGCCGCGGCGT
>Ga0272441_10009987_pt1 | contig 14505 bp, 10 predicted proteins | sample SSMProp6N_FD_193582 | JGI IMG/M metagenome (GOLD analysis project Ga0272441, IMG submission 193582) | Marine sediment archaeal communities from Little Sippewissett salt marsh, Falmouth, MA, United States - SSM-Prop-6N | ecosystem: Environmental > Aquatic > Marine > Wetlands > Sediment ... | reverse complement strand
AAACACTTCACAACCCGAATTTCTGGCGGCTATAAACGAAAATATCTTCAAAATAGTATCCACCACACAGTGCCAGAATCTCCGTCCAAACCGTGGCGTAGAACAAAACAAATCTACCAAAAATGCGGGGTAATAGTTATCTTGTAATTTTTGAACTTCTTAAATTAGAAATCTCATATATAGCTCCACAAAAACAGACAAGTTAGATAAAAATTGTAATTAAAGAATACATAGACAATAAATTTCCATAATAAGAGCAGAATGTAGTCCAAGATTTAGCAATGTATCATCAATTATTCCACTAGGTAATTTGAAATAAAATTCTTGTTTATTGTAAAAAATATTTCATAAAATCGGCATATAATCGATTACTGGTTTTTGGAGCGTGTTTCATATTCAATTTTCGTAATTTACATCTTAAAGTGTTGATCAAAACATCTTTCATTCCAAAGGCAAAATGTGAATTAGTGCTTTAATTATTATACATCATCCGAATAAGTTTCTAATCTGATGGTAATTTTAGTAATTCATTGATTTGATGAAAATGTCTAAACAACGTATTGTCCCAATTCCAAGTATCCCTCCACAACTTATAGAGGCAATTAACAATGACCAGCTGGCAATTTTTTTTGGTGCTGGTACTTCTATGTTGATAGGATGCAGCAACTGGGAAAAACTTGCTAGTGATCTGATAGAGAAATGTTTTACAACCAATAAAAACGGAGAAACCGGTTTAACATGCATAAATTATAAAGAACGTGAAACTCTTTCTAAAATGAAAGATCCAAAAAAAATCATTACTATTTGCCAATATATCCTTGAAAGTAATGGATCTAGAGACGAGTTTTATTCTCAGATTGAAGAGTCATTAAAACCAAATCAAAAGTTACTCGAAAAACATAATATCTATACTGAATTGCAGGGTCTTCGAGGATTATTCATTACAACAAATATTGATATGCATTTTGATGAAAAGTTTCGCCCGGATCAAATTGTAGTTCGCAAAGAAGATTTTAATCCATCAAATATTGATACCTCAAAATTATATCATATTCATGGCTCGCTATCAGATCCATCATCTGTTGTTATTACTGTCAAACAATACTTTGATCGATATAATGATGATTTATTTCAAACGTTTTTAAAGACAATTTTTGAAGAAAAAGTCATTCTTTTTATTGGATACGGGTTGAGCGAGTTTGAAGTATTAGACTTTTTAATAACTAAATCAAAGGTATTACCCACTGAAGAGGGGAAGCATTTTATTTTATTGCCCTATTTTAGCGGGGAAGAGACTTTAGTTCAGTTCGAAAAACATTATTTTTCCCAAATGGGCATTACCGTCATTCCCTATAGAAAGGATGAAAAAGGATACGTTCAGTTATTCGACATAATAAAAGAATGGAATCAAGAAATACTCCTGATTTCTCATTATCTACATGATAAATATGAAGAGTTGGAAAAAGCTGCGAATAATTATGATCCATCTATTGAGGAGAGGATATTTCAACTTATTAAAAATGATAACCTACTCGAATCTGAATTTTTAAGACAATTATCTAAATCCGAAAATCCTTCTCCGTGGTTAAGGCCTCTTAAAGGTAATGGGTATTTTAATCCGCAAAATAACCCCATGGCAACATCTGATTATGGTTCATATTGGAATGCTATGGGGGCACTTGAAAATATTGCTAAAGTGAATAATAAAGACCTTTCAAAGGAAATAACCGGAGATATTAAGGCCATTATCGGATCAATAATTGATTATCGTGATGAAAATAAGCGACGTATTGAAAATATTTTAACCGATCGACACATTATTCGAATCATTTTTTTGCTCCCATCAGATGATATAAATGAACAATATCTGGATTTTGTTAAAAATTGCCTGCATTTCTATCATGAAAACATCCTTATTGCAATTGAAATTGGAGAATTCGTAATACCAAGATTAGTTGAAAATGAAAACTGCGATCTTCTTCTTAATATTCTTGATATTTCGTTAGGTTTTATGAGAACTAACACTTCAACATTTGAAGAATACACTTCTGTCCTTAGTCCATTCTATCTCCAAACAATTATTAAAAAATTTACTACACAGATAATTCTCACATGTGGGTCGTCGGCGATTCGTATCGCGCTCCAAAAAATTGAACAGATTATTGCCGAAGATCCATCACAGTTCAATGAAGTCTGGCTTCCATCCGTTAAAGAAGAGAATGAATTCAAAGACCGATATGATACCCAAATAATTCAGTTCATTTGGCTTGGACTCAGGAAATTAGAAACGGCTCAAATTAAAGAGATAATAGTGGATTTATTGGATAAGGAACACCCAATTTTCAAGAGAATTGCATTGTCGATTATAGATGATAAATATACTGAATTTAAAGATTTATTTTGGAATTTAAAAACGAATCCACTTCCGGATTATCACCTTAAAAACGAGCTGTATGAATTGTTTTCGAATCATTGTAAAGAATTTTCAGACAATGAGGTAAATACGATAATTGAATGGATTGAAACTTATCATGAAGAACAAATACCAGATGAAGAAAATGAGGAGCAAGAAAAATATCTTGCATATGTCAAAAAGGAGTGGCTTCTCGCTCTATTACCTACAGGATCTTCTAAAGTTCAAACTCTCTTCAATCATTATGATTGCATAGATCCAACAAAAATATCTCATCCTGGTCGAAATCTTGTAATAGAACATTTTTCAGATTTGACCAGTCCAATAACCAAGGAAGAATTAATCCAGAAAAATAATACTGAAATCGTCGATTATCTAAACACATTCGAAGATGAGATTTTCGGCAAGAGTTCAATTTCCCGACATTCTTTATGTGAGATTTTTCGAAATAGTATAATCGAATATCCACAAAAATACGTTCAAGATCTTGATCCTTTTCTTAATTCTGATAGAGTATATCAATATGAGATATTTTTAGGATTATTTGAAGCATGGCGAAAAGAGAAAGAATTTAGATGGGACAAACTTCTCCATTTTATTAATTCAATTCTTGAATCTGAGAATTTTTGGACTGATTCATATCCTGAAGGACAATTCCACTATAGGGATTGGATAATTTCACGGATTGCTATTTTAATTGAGGAAGGAACCAAAAATGATACAAATTTATTAGATTTGGAACTATTGCCTGAGGTTGAGAACGTTCTATTAATTCTAGCTAAAAATTCTGAATCAGATCTATCCAATTATGGGGATCTCGTCACCTCAGTTTTGAATTCCAATAAAGGATGCATATATTCAGCAATGATAAATTATTCTCTTTGTTTTGCACGACATAACCGGATAAATGAGGAAATTCGATGGCCTGAAGCGATAAAAGAAGATTTTGAAAAACGATTGAATCCTGATATCGAACCTACTGTTGAATTTTCAGTCACTCTGGGGAAATATTTGTCAAACTTATGTTATCTTGATAAAGAATGGGTTCAAGTGAATTTCAATAGAATTTTTCCTAAGGATGATAATATCCATTGGAATGCAGCATTTTCCGCATATTTGTTTTACTCACAAATTCGTAAGGACATTTATATCTTGCTCAAAGAGAATGGGCACTATTCAAAGGCCATAAGTAATCAATTCGAAGAACCTAGAATAAACGAGAGATTAATTCAGCATATTTGCATTGGATATCTAGAAGGTATTGAAAATTTGGAAGATGAAGAGAGCCTCATTTATCAAATACTTGAAACTTGGAATTCAGAACAGATTGTAGAAATCATTCGCTTTTTAAGATGGTTTAATAAAAACATTGATCCAGAAAAACGTCTGATGATTATTCCTCTCTGGAAAAAAATTGTCTCAAAAATATCATTGGATATAGAAAATCCCAATAATATTAAAATTTTATCCGAATTAAATAAGTGGATAGCTTTGGTGGATGAATTAACTGATGAAATTTGTGGATGGTTAAAACTCTCAGTAAAACACATCAGACAATATGATATCGGTTTCATTGAGCAATTAAGACGACATTCTGAAACAAAACCAAAATGTGCTGGTGAACTCTTCCTCACTATTGTTGAATCAGGTAATTTTAATGAATTCCAAAAGGATGAAATCATTAAATTCGTGTCAATTCTTTATGAAAAAAAGGAAACAGAAAATGCCGATAGAATCTGTAATCTGTATCTAAGCGCCGGGATCGATTTCCTCAAACCCGTTTATGGAAAACATATGTAATATCTCTCATTTAATTTAATGCTGCTAAATGAATTAAAATCCTAAGAGTGATATTACTTTACAATAAGAGAATACCTAGAGGAACCCTTCAATAATCAATAATAAATTCCATTTTAAGAAAAAGTTTTAATTGCACGATATTTTTTCCAATTTTCCAGATAAAGTCGAACCATAAATGTTCTAATGCCTTCGTAATTTTCCCCATTGAGGTAACTGGGCATATATAGAGGGAACCCGTCTACCATTAATTTGAAAACAGTTTGATATATTCGCCCAGAGTATTTTTTTATAAACGCCAAAACAATCAATGATTTTATCATATTAATATTGCAAAGTGATTGGTTCCAGATAGAAATTGAAGCCAAATCTTCAGATCTTTTGGGTGAATAAGTATATTCAGAAGGGGGAATTACAAAATGTCGGCTAATATTTTGTAATATTCTAAAATTAATTTTATTTATATTGAATAGAATTAGTGTAATTAAAGTAATAATAAAAATTAATGAAGTAATCAATGTTAAAATAATTGTTAAAATTAAATTTGACTGGTAAAAAAAACCTGTAATTAGAAAGGAGATTATTAAGCCAAGGGCTAAAAACCCTTGAAAAGAACTATAAACACGGTCGAAAAAATTGATTTTTTTGATGTTTTTGATCAATTCAACTGAATTTTCTTTGAAAAGATTGGTTCTTTTTACTTCCTCATAATATTGGGTCGCTTTTCTAATCCAAAAAGTATCAATGATTGAAATAAAAAAATTTGCGGTTGACGGATTTGAATATAATCCCGACATAGTTGCACGATAAACGACAAGAAGATCATCTCTCACATTGCTCGTCGCGATTTGCTGTATGAGCCTTACTTCAAGTTTTTGTAAAATATCAGTCATTTATGTTTAAATTATCGGGTCATTATCTCGAATATGTCGCTCAAACCCAATCATAGACTGGATTTGAAGTACTCACCAATTCTTTATTTCTCCACGTGAGTTTCATTTTTGGATTCTTGCTGAACTTCTGATAGACACTAGGGTAAAGGGCGGGGTATTTTGCCTCCTCTAATGGAATTACAAACAATTCATCCGGAAGGGAATCATCAGTACCCATTCCAATAATGACATAGACCGGAATTTTTCTTTTTTTAGCGAACTCACGATATCTCTTCAGTTGTGAAGGATTGCACCAACTTAGTTTTCCCTGATAGAGATTTGAACGATACTTACATTCCACTGCAACAAGATCATTTGAACGCTTATGTCTAAAGACAAAATCCGGATTTAAGCTGCTTTCTACATATCGTTCTTCATTTGTTCTATGAGAATGAGTTCTTTCAGAAATTGCAAAGTCTTTTTCGTCAAATAAATCATTGACATATTCTTCAAACCTCAGACCTTTCCATTCTGGTTTATTTGAAAATTCACGACGTATTGAATCGAAAAGAGCCATATTTTGGACATTATATTTTCTAATGAATAACCATTTCGGTTTAAAAATTTCCAGAATATTGAATCATCCACTAATTCGTCTTATTCAATTTCTTGTTGTATTTTTATCTAATCTAAAGATTTTAAGTGAGAAAATGCTCGATTAGAGGATAAACTGCATCCTAGAATTAAATTCACTTTCTTAAATGTGAAATGAATCTTCCGTTCCTATAAGGTATGACCCTGGCTTTCTCCCATATAGATACCTCAAAGTTGAAAATATGTGATTCAAAAACAGATTCAACTCACTTGACATCTTTCATCATCCTCATGGAATAAACTTAGATATTTCTCAATAATCATCAACAATACTTCAACATCAGCACCAAAAAGAGGTTGAATCACCTCAACAGAAAAGAAAATTGATAAAGAAATCTCAGGCAGATAGCGTCTCTTTTAGTTGATCCCACGCCATCAACCGTTCAACAACATGTTGATTGAGGGAAAACGGCTTCTCAGACTCTGCATTATTTTTCATATAATGCAATGAACCTTTTGAGAAACCTAGTTTCTTCCAGTCAGCATATGATATACTGAGGATCTTCCTGCGTATCTCATCTGTATCAACCCTGTCAAACTGATACTCCGGTTTCATGAAACTCAATGACTGTTTCTTCCCGGTCAGATAGTGCGACAGCTCCCTGCCCTTCAGCACCATCACATAACTCCACATCAGCTCTTTGCCCTGATACTCAACCGTCTTGTTGAACCATGCGTTCACCTCTTCCGTCATCTTGCGTGCACCCGTGGGCCGTAACCTCAGTGCATAGCTCTCCGTTCTGACAAAATCCTTCGCGGTCATCGCATCGCGCTCAACGAGGTTGACAACTGCCAGGTCAACAAGAAACCGGAACAACTCCTGCATATCATATGCCAGACTGTTCTTGCCGGATTGCATCTCATGAAGGAATCCCACGTGTGCATCAAGACCAACACTGTTGATGACCCTGAGGCACTCAGCTTCGAGAAGGGAATACCCATAATTTAGCATACAGTTGACCTGATCCCCTGCTCCTGATGGTCTCGTATGGTAGCGCCCTGTCCTGCTTTCAAACTCATATTTCTCAGGGATGACTTTGGCAAACTGTTTCCAGTAGTGCTGGGCAACGGCACCCTCAACCCCCATCACTTCACGAATCAATTTCGCACTTTTCAGACTCTTTGGTTCATAGGGAATCACGGGGTCAACATCCGGATACCGTTGGTGCAGATAGTCAAGGACGATCTGGGTGCGGTCAAACTTGGACTCGATGAACTTCTTTGCAAGGTTCAGTCGCAGTTTCTTATCCTCAAATGCCCGGTATTGTGCGAACTTCGTCTTCACCTGCACACTCTCTGGTGGGAGCATGGTGGTGAGTATACTTCCATCCCAATCGAGAATGGACACCTGCACATTGTGTTTGACAAGCCAGCGGATGGCTTCAAGACTGAGGTTGCCGCTTCTCCCGTAGATCACAATGGAATCGATATCAATGCGCTGTGGATGGAAGACATATGTGGCAGGCTCCTCTTCAGTAGAGAACCGTCCGTCTGTGATATGGAGCCGTGCACGATCTACCTTCATGCTGATCCCATGCCCGTTGAGAAGCAGGAACTTCATGGCCTCATCCCCTTCAACAACCCTTTCAGTTCAGGCGCACCTGTAATACCTTCCATCGGGTTGGTTGCATCAAGCGGGTCACTTTCATGTTCCGTTGCATACTTCCGTATCTCTGCAAGAATTTTGGCCTCTTTCACCCGATCTCCCTTTCGCAGCTCGCGTTCCAGATTGAAGAGTTCAGTGCGGTGTGATTCGATGACAAAGGCGGTGAATTTTGTCAGATAATCTTTCTTAAGTGATTCAAAATCATCCGCGTTTAGAGCATCCTCAATGAGCTGAGATACAACCCATTCATCCCCTAGTTTTCCGAGCATGCGGATATGGTGATTACGCATTTGAGAATTTTGCGGCACACTGATGTCAAATCGTGTAAGGCTGGAACGCAGCACATCCCTGAACCCTTCTTTGTTATAGGGCGGGATTTGCCTTATGATAAAATAGTCATAGAGAATTTCGGTAGCTGTTTTGGCAATATCAGCGTCACGGGTCAACAGGTTGACAATATGGTCTAACTGTTTTGGGGTGAGGATATATCTGTCACGATAGAGTCGGATCTCATCAAGAACCATTCTGATATCCGATGTATCGTCTCCGGAAAGGAGGTTGAATATTGTGTCAAGATGTTCCTTCCGGTTAGCAAAGGTGTTCAGGGTAAGGTAGACCGCTCTATCGTTGGATTCTTTGATTCCATAGGCGATAAGGTCAGGATTCTGAATTTTTGCAATCATGCCTGCTTTGTCTAAATATTTAAGTGCCCTGTACAGGCTTGGTTCGCTAAATCCTCTTCCAAATTTGTGATTTTCCATGATCTCTCTCACAAGCCGGGAGGTTCTTGTTGGGGGGTGGGTAAAGAGATATTGGAGTATTTCACTATCACTATTAACATCTGACATTTGAATATCTACATTCACTATTATCTCCATATGATATAATATGTGCTATCATATTAGCTATCATAACGAACGATAGTACCTGCTCTCCTTAACTAATGTATGACACCAAAAGAAAAGACCAATAAACTGGTCATTTCTGTTTCGCCGTATCTGAAGGCGAAAATCGTTGAGACCGCAGACCGCTATGGATGCTCCCAGGCTGAAGTCCTCAGAATGGCGTTCATCCGGATGCTGGAGGCAGACAGATGAGCCGCAAACGGTTCTCGCAGGAGTATCGCACCTACGGGGAATGGCTCAATGCCCAGCCACGGGAATCACGGTATGCAAAGCGGATCATCCGGTTTCATGAACGGTTTCCCACCAAGAACCTGAAAGAGCTAAAAGGTCTTCGCGTCCGGGATTATGACCTGAGCAACAACCCGTGGAATGACCTATCTCCTGAAGAGAAGCGTCAACGACTTCTTTCCCTTGAACTGCTTCGTGCCATGCGGAAGGGTGAACCATTCTCCCCAAAACTCAGAGAGCTTGGCCTATCACGTGATACCGCCGTCAAACATCTGGGCCTGAATCTCCGGAAAGAACGTGGTTACTGGCACATCACGAACACTGATCGAATTGAAGCTGAGATGCGATTTTATGATAGTGGTGTTGGTCACATTAGCATCGTAACAGCGAATTCACGGGACAGGAGCAAAGTTGGAAAATACTTTGCGGCCGTGAAAACGGCAATTGAGAAAGGAGATCCGTCTGCACTGAATCGGTTCAAAGGGATGAACGTGGTCGATGCAAACGGTGTCAGTCACGAATTTGAAACCGACCTTGACGAACTGTATGCAATAGAAGATGCTCAGGAAGAACCAGAATTTCTTGAAATCTATCAGAACGGGCAGGGGTGATGGAAATGGATAAAGAAATTTATTCCATTCATCAGGCCCGTCAGAAGAGGGAGGGAAAACCAACTCTCTATTGCTCCGAATGTTTGGAAGATCATCCGGCAGTCATTGAGCTGCATCATATAATTGGACGCGGGAATTCCGATGAAGTAATTCCACTCTGTAAAAATTGTCACAAGATAATAACCAACGAACAGAACAAACTCCCGCGAGAAAGACGGAAGGGGAATCCTCTCATTCTTGTTTCCATTGGAGCCTTGATGGAGAGAGCAGGACGCATCCTCATAAACCTTGGTCATGAGGTGGATTTTTGTGAAAAAGATTGCCGTTAGAGCCTATGCAAAAAAGTCTGGTTCTCAGAATACCAGACCATATTTTCATTATCCCGAACCTCCGCTCCGGCATTCCCGGCTCCTTGTTTTTGACACGGAAACCACAATTGACGAATGCCAGAATCTCATGATTGGATACTTCCAGGTTCGACATGATGGATATCGTCAGCATGAGGGATTATTCTATGATCCCAAAATGCTAAATTCCAAGGATTTTCAAGCTCTTTCAACCCATTCTGAAAAGAATAACCTCAATTTATACACGGTTGACGAGTATGTCGATAAAGTGTTTTACCCGGAGGTTTACGTCAACCAATCTCTCTGTATCGGGTATAATCTTCCATTCGATTTGAGCCGGATTGCATGTAGGGCCGGAAACTCACGTAAGAATAATAAGGGAGGTTTTACCTTCACGCTCTCGGAGAAAAAATGGAACCCTCCTATTATCATCAAGAAGATAGGCCCGACCTATTCATTCAAGTTCTCAACAGCCCTCAACAACTCGAACAAGAACCATTTTTCCGGTTACTTCCTTGACGTCCAGAACCTTGCAGAGGTGCTTCTTCAGTCCCGGCATATCTCCCTTGAAAAGGCGGCTGAGAAGTTACAAACCAAGACTCGAAAGATGAAAAATGTCACATATGGACGAGTGACAGAACGGTTCATCGATTATCTCATTGACGATGTTCAGACAACTTTTGAAGTCTATCAGAAACTTGTACAGGAGCTAGACCACTATCAGATTCAGATACCTATCACAAAAATATTCAGCTCTGCTTCTATGGGGAAGTATGCCCTTGACCAGTTAGGAATACAGTCCTTCATGGACAAAAACCCTGACTTCCCTCCTGAAATCTTAGGGCATGTAATGAGTGCGTATTATGGTGGAAGAACCGAATGCCGGATACGAAAGACACCCATCAAAGTGTCAACGTTAGACTTTACGAGTATGTATCCCACAGTGACAGCTCTTCTCGACCTCTGGCGCTTCATAACGGCTGAGAAGATTGTCACCGTTGACGTAACCGATGAGATCACAGCATTGGTGAAAACCATCAATCTGGAAGAATTGCAAGATAGTCGGGTATGGAAATTATTTAATGTCCTTGTCAAGATTCGACCTAATGACGACATTCTCCCGGTTCGAATGGACTACAAGGGCGATGGAAAGACATTCAACGTGGGTGTCAACTATCTGACAATTAACAAGGATATGTGGTATGCTCTGCCTGATGTCATTGCATCAATTGTTCAGACCGGTAACGTGCCAACTATCCTCGAAGCTATCCGTTTTGTTCCCGATGGTATTCAGTCAGGACTCAGTTCAACTTCAATCCTTGGTGTTGAAGTCAATCCAGAACATGAAACTCTTGTCAAGGTGCTTGTTGAAGAACGCCAGAAGATCAAACAGAATCTGACAGCTGATGACAACCAGTTAAAGAGTCGGGCACAGGCGATGAAGATTCTTGTTAATGCCATGAGTTATGGGGTATTCATTGAACTGAATCCCGAAGATAAAAAGTCGAATCTGGAAGTCTATGGTGTTGATTCATTTGAGAATAGTGAGAGCAGATTTGAACGGCCCGGACGGTTCTTCTGTCCTATCATTGGTGTGATGATCACCGCTGCTTCCCGGCTCTTTCTGGCAATGGCTGAAGCCAAGGTGCGTGAATTGGGAGGTCACCATGCGTATATGGACACGGACAGTATCTATGTCCCGCCAGAACTAGCAAAGGAGGTCGTTGAGTATTTTGAACCTCTCAATCCATATGACGTTGATATTCCACTTTTAAAAGTCGAAAAGGAGGATGTTTGGTTCTATGGGATTTCTTCAAAGAGATATGTCCTTTACACGATGAAAGAGAAGAAGTTCAATCTCATCGATTACAAACTTCATGGACTTGGACATCTGTCCAATCCGTTTGATAGTAATGTTAAAGACTGGCAGGGTGAGATATGGGAGGATATTCTCCGGCTTCATTATGACTTCATCAGTGAAGCCGAACTCATAGAAAAATACGAGAATTTCTATGCCATGTCCCGGCTCACGGTGAGCACGTCCCATGTTCATAAGCGGTTCAAGACGGTGAATAAGGAAAAGGATTGGAAGGGACAGATTAAACCATTCAATTTCTATCTCATCGGATTTCAGGCATTTGAAGAAGATGGGAAGTCCGTTAAACCGATTTGTCCGTTCTCAAAGGATTCTCAGGAAGCTGTTTATCGGCCATTCATTGATTATCAATCCGGCATGGTGAAGGAAGGCACTCACTATTTCAAGCGATTGGGAAAGACGATTTCACAATATTTGGCACATCCTGAACACAAGTTTGACGGGGATATTGGACTTCTTAAGAGGAAACATATTGTCGCTGATGGGGTGGTTCACATCGGGAAGGAAGCCAACAGTGTTAATGAACAGGCTCTTGATGTGAAGCGGTCACAGGTGTTTGTGAATGAACTGGAACTAAGAGAGTTTATTCAGAATATTTCGTATTCTGATTGGGGGAAACTGGGATATTCAAAAGGAACTTTGCATAATCTTAAGCAAAATGCTAAGAGTGGAAGTCCGATTACGATGAATAACCGTGTGAGGGAAAGAATTAAGAATAATCTCATGAGTATATGAAAGATCTGGGATAAATCAGGAAACATTGTGGAAGATGAAAAAGAGAATTCGTGAGGAGGGATGTTCAAACATGATGAGGAATGCAATAGAATAGTATGAAATATTTGCTAAATAATAACATATATATGTTACATTTACATATTGAAATATAATGCCCGCCCGACACTGGATAAAATTTTGGAACTTTACTAAGAATCCTTTTTTTACTACACCGTTGATGTACAATGATCAACATTTCTATGAACTTTTTACCAAAACAAAAATAGTCGAAAAAATTGAACCAATTTTCTTGGATAATATTGAATCCTCTCACTTAAAAAAATTAGTAATTCTCGGTGGACGAGGTTCTGGTAAAAGTACAATTATAAATCACCTTTATTTAAGATTTTATAATTTAAAAAAACGTGCAAAAAAAGATCCAAAATATTCCAATTATTTAAGTATATTACCTGTTTTTATTGAAATTACAGAAATTGCTTCATTTGATAATGAGAAATTACTTTCAGACGCGTTATGCAATGAAATATTGCGAGGTTTAAACAAATCATTGAAAGATGAGATCATTAATCCAAATAGAGATGCAACACACCATTTTGAAAAAAGTATAGACAGGTGTAAAAATAACTGTGCAAATAAGTATCATTGTATTGAAGACATCATATCAAAATTGATAGATGATGGATATTTTTCATCAATTATTATTTTTATTGATAATTTGGACAAGGCTACAGATGATGAATTAATTGAAAATTGGTTATCTCATGCTCAGGGTTTTTTTGAGGGTGTTCTATGGAGAAACAATGTTCATACAGTTATTGTTGGAGGTGGCTTGTTTATTGATAAAAGCTATAAAGATGAATATGGCTGGTTTTTCGATGATACATTTAAAATTGCAATATGGGAATATAGTGATATAAAAGATTTTATTGACAAAAGGTTGAAATATCGGACAAACCTTGGTGATAGTTATAATTTAGATAAATATATTGAAGGACCTGCTCTAGAAGAAATATTTCAAAGATGTTTGGGTCATCCAAGAACCTGTCAATCAGCATTAAAAAAAGCAATGGAAATTGCAGCAAAAAAAGATGTCAAGCCAATAAATCAAGCATTTGTTCTTAGCAATAAATCGATATTTGAAGGTGTTTTAGGGGTCAATGAGAAAGAAATAAAAAATGCCTATATTGAGCACCTAAAGAGTCATGTCATGTACGGTACAGGTTTTTCTCGGATTGTAAGGTTACTGAATTCCAGTAAAGTCTACACTCCAACATTAATTAAAGATTTAATGATTATGTACAGAACGAATAATTTCGCAAAGGTTAATAAGCAAAATGATTTAAAAGAATATTCTATAGTTGAATTAAAAACAAAGAAAAATGAATATTGGTTAGACAAAGATGTATACCGAGTAATGCAAGATATTTTGTATTATCATTGTGATGGTGATGAAAAAAAATTGGAAGTATTCTTATCCGATTTGGCGAGATAAGTTAAATGTACTTATAATAATTTTATTAATTAATTGTCTAATCTTACCTTGTATGGCACAAAATCAGACCGCCATACAATCAGGGAACAATGTTTATTATACGACTTTCGGTTTTATCATTGGGACATTGCTAACAGGGTTAATCAATTATTCAATTTCAAAAAGGAATAATGAAAGGAATGCTAGAATAACCTATTTATCGACTCTCTTATCTTCTGAAGAAACTTGTGAAGAACTTAATAACATATTTTCTGAAATTCATGCAAGGAAAAACAAATTTCATGTACAAATATCAGATGCCGATTTAATATATAATTTAAAAAAATCAAAAATGTTGCTGATATTTTCATTATCTCTAGAACATTATGATAATCTTCTTGAAGAAATCAGAAATGAGAATTGGAATGAAGCTCAACATATCATTTTAGAATATTTAAGTGGAAATTGGTAAATAAATTATAATTATAATTGTATGATCAGACCCTATTGAAACTAGATTATCTAATATTTATTGTCATAGGAAGATTTATTCTGGAAAATACAGAACAGAGATACATTCTACTTCGATGATAACACTGTTAGGTCAAAGAGATATAAACCAAGTTGATCCCCTATTATATGCAAAAGTGGTCTAATCTTTTTTGGTTAGATTGAGGAATTCTACATGCTCATTTTTTAAATTAGCTAATGATTATTGAACATAACCTTGGTGTTAGTACGTACAAACAATATATTATCAAAAAATTCACGACTACTTCTCAGAGGATAAAAATAATCCATTTTTTCCAGAGAGTATAACTAGAACAACCAGAGGTTCAATAATTACAAAATAACTATAACCCCTACCAAAAATGCGAGGGAAGGGATTCGAACCCTCGAATACCTACGTAACTGGATCTTAAGTCCAGCGCCTTTGGCCTGGCTTGGCTACCCTCGCACAGAAAACCGGAATACCCGTTCCGGGAAATC
>Ga0272441_10009986_pt1 | contig 14507 bp, 12 predicted proteins | sample SSMProp6N_FD_193582 | JGI IMG/M metagenome (GOLD analysis project Ga0272441, IMG submission 193582) | Marine sediment archaeal communities from Little Sippewissett salt marsh, Falmouth, MA, United States - SSM-Prop-6N | ecosystem: Environmental > Aquatic > Marine > Wetlands > Sediment ... | reverse complement strand
TGAGGATGATGTAGCCGCCCGGGATTTGCTTTTCGACCTTGAGCATCCTTCGGTAGGCCTGATAGACCCCGTAGCCGCCGACGCCGTAGTTGCGAACCGGCTCCTGGAGGTGGGCGGCCAGGTACTCTTCCCACGTTTCATTGTTGTTCGCCTGGCTGCAATGCGTGAAGCTATCGCCGTAGGTGCGAATCCGACTGGGCCGGCCGGGGAAGTTAATCACTTTGCGGGCGCCGTCCGATTCGTAGTTGTAGAATACTTTAGTACCATCGACGCCGGTGCTGCCGACGGCCTCGTGATGGACCCAGCCTAATTCGGCATCGTATTGAAAGACCTCGCCGGGCCGCTTGTCCCTGGGTCCGTATTCGCCCGAGATAAAATCCTCCACCCGCTGGCGATTGAGTCGAATCGTGCGAAGATACGCCCTGGCGCGCCGTTCATCATCGGACTCCCGGCCTTCTGATAGTGCGTTAATCGACAAAGCGGCCAAAGACGTCCCGGCCATTGTGCTCAAGAATTCACGTCGATGCATAATCAAATCTCCGTAATGCCACCTGTATTTGATGTTTGCGCCCGTGTCATTTCGACCGGAGGGCCGCGAAGTGGCCCGAAGCGGAGAAATCTATTCAAACAGATTTCTCGACTCCGCTTTGCTGCGCTCGAAATGACTTATACAGGCGCATTTATTATTTACAATGCGTATAATACACTAAAAGCGCCGAAAGGTAAAACCGGCAAAGTCATCTATTACATGGCAGAAAGGATCTATGATGAAAGCAGATCATGTTCAGTTCCAACGCGCGGCTTCTGTTTTGTGGCGAATATCGCTGCTGGCGATTCTATTTTTGATGGGCATGGCGGGAAAAAGCGACTCGAAGGAAACGCTGAAAGTGGCCGCGTGCCAGTTCCCCGTCGGCGGGAATATCGAGAGCAACGCCGGCTACGTGAAGCGATTCATTGCAGAGGCGGCTGCGAATAAGGCGGATATCATTCAATTTTCCGAAGCGGCGCTCAGCGGCTATCCGCCCAAAGACGTCCCCTCCTTCGACGATTTAGATTGGGCGACGTTGCGAGACCAGACGCACCAGATTATGTCGCTCGCCAAAAAGCATCGCATCTGGGTCGTTCTCGGATCGGCGCATTATATCAGCGAAAATGAAAAGCCCTTGAATTGCCTCTATATCATCTCGGACGAGGGGAAGATCGTCGATCGGTACGACAAGTCCATGCTCACGGGCGGCGATTTGAGATACTATACGCCGGGCAATCACATAGCGGTGGTCGAGTTGAAGGGATTCAAGCTCGGTTTCCTGATCTGCTACGACTCGTGCTTCCCGGAGATGTACAATATCTATCGCCATAAAGGCGTCACCATCATGTTCCATTCCTTCTATAACGCCCACCACAAGGGCAAGACCATTCTCGACGAGATTATCCCCGCGGAGATCCGGGTCCGGGCCTCGGACAACCTGATGTGGGTGATCGCGAGCAACTCATCCGGCCATTATTCCTCATGGCCGACCTGCATCGCCCGCCCGGATGGCTCGCTGGAATCGCTCGAACGGGGCATCCCCGGCATCCTCTATCGCACATTCCCCGACGACAAGCGCACCAGGCAATTCTCAAGCTGGACCCACAACAACAAAGCCATGAAACTGCCCGACGACGAAATCTACCACAACGGAACCCCCTCCAACCACCCCCGCGCACTCGACACGTGTTCGTTACCTTAACCGTTTGGCGTCCGGCAAAAGGAGAAAACAGCCTACCTGCAATGAGAATGCATTTGGCTTGATATGAGACAGAAAGCAAAAGATGACAGGAAAGACAGGATTTCTTATCTTGTTCATCCCGTTATCCCGTCGAAAACTATTTGTAACCGCGGATTGCGCGGATGACGCGGATTTTGGGCTCTTACCGCCGGGATCGCGGAGAACGCTGAGAAAAGGCTATTTCTTGACTTGATAGTCAATCGTCATTTGTCAATAATCAATGAAAAGGTCTCCTGATTCCCACATCCTGATAGCCGGATAACCCGATTCCCTCCTTTCCATCTCTCCAAATTATTTACGACAGGATTACAGGATAGACAGGATTATTTATCGTGTTCATCCCGTTGTTATCGCTTCGATGGATCCTCGCCGAGGGGGACGATGTAGTAGGGCATCCCGTTAAATTCCCTTTTCCGCCATGCTTTCGGAACGGATCTTGGTATAGTGATGATGGGCGGATTGACGAAGGGGATTTGCCGACTTTCCTCCAGCACCTCGATCCTCTTTTCTAAAGCGACGATCTTATTCGTCAGACCTTCGACGACGGCCTCGAGATCTGAATCGTTGCTCTCAGGAGGAATGCTTTTCTCTTGCTCGACATCACCCGCAAAGACGATCGACAGAATACAGAGTCCCACCATACATCCCGCTATTAATAGCATCTTCCGCATCGTGTTTCTCCTTTCTCAAAATAGCCCCCTTTGTATCCTAACAATATTTATATGCTTTCTGTATCAAAATAGCGGCGCGTACCTATTCAACCATCCCAAAAAGATCGTACTCCCAAATCACTATTCTATTTATAAATCAAATGGCAACAATTGATCATCCCAAAGACGCTGTAATTCGTTGATTATCAGAATACGAGACTGATTCATCGCGGCTTCTGCTTCCAAAGGCTTTGTACACCACCAATCCCACTTAACACCCATGTCGGTACATTGATCTAGTACTTTCTGAGAATTGGCAATCTGATCCTGTGGAACACCCATTTCTTTCATCAGATCGATTGCATCTTTCAGCAAATAAAGGTGCTGTATATCCTCCACTCCCTCGCGCCAACCAACCAAACCTTTGTTGATTCCAAATTCCGAACCGTATCCGTTCGTGAGATACCATGACGTCCAGAAGGTAATCCCATCGAAGCGCATCCACCACATTTTCCAAGGCCAATGACGGAAGTAACCTACAGGACATAGATTGCTATTGCCACCGTATTGGGAGTACATCATGCAATAAGCCCCATGTTCTATACGCTGGGTATGAAGAAACCACTGGATAGCTCTGTTGTTATCGCGACCCCATTCGCTCGGATCAAATCCCCCTTGAACCATATCGAATAGAGGTATATCCGTATAACAGTCATACACCATTCCATTATGAGGAATCCACATGGAGATATGTTCGGCGATTAGCTCATAACCGTCTTGAAGCGTACACAGCGGATCGACCATGAACCTGACCTGAGGGTTCACTCCATGCAGTAAGTCACAAACTTGTTTTATCTTGTGAAAAGTTTCCATATCCAACGGTTCATCCCACAACTGCAAAGTATAATCATCATAATCCAGGCCATTTTCCTTCAGCAGCGCAATGTACTTTTGAAAGTACTCTTTCAGATATTTTGTGTAATCGCCTTGCATGAAATCAATACCATATTCCTCTTTGGCTATTCGGTTGAACCTTTGGACAAATCCATAAATTGAGATAAACTGGCCACGTGGTTTCGTCGCTAAAATATTACGTTTGATATCTTCAGTTAGATCCAGTTCGATCCTGTCGTCAACGATGCGGAAGTTCGGCTCTGTCAGGGCAAAGAAATTGACCTTATGATCCGCCAGCAGTCGGATGTACTCAGGAGACTCGGTACCTGAGGCGTTCCAGGTATAGACTCCAAAGCGCGCCTTCGCAGGTAGCACAACGGGATGTACTTGCAAATCGACGAAGATGGTTTTACTTAATGCAGGGAAGTGCAATGGTTCGATATTTGTCAGATCTTCTAACGACATACCTGGAATCCACTTACTGGCAAACTCAGGATTGAGTACACCGCTGGAACTGGCTGATATGTTAATAATATCCGTGTAGAGACCCGGATCAAAACCGCGGGTGTCAACCTCAATGAGAACTTGTCGGCTCTCATATGGCGGGATAAGCAGATATTTTCCCAACAGGAGCGGAACGATGCGGGCGATGAGTTCTGGCGTAGGCCCCTTATATTCCTCATAAGGCAATCCCTCGTGTGTCGTGACCCACTGAATATTGAGATTGTCGATATCCCCCTTGTTCCAGATTTCAACGGTTAAGGGATAGGAAGTCAAATTAGTCAAGTAGAAGCCTACTGGCTCAGTCTCACCAATGCACGCACTGAGATTGACTTGAAGATCGTCAACCAGAGATGAAGGCAAGGTAGTATTTGCAACCTGGGTTAGAGTTGAAAAATCCCAACTTATCAGCCCAGAGGAAGCAACCTGGTAGCAAAATTCCTTACTATTAGAATCGGCGTTTTCGCGTAGAAGATCGATTTCCGACAACAACGTTTCAGGGTGATTCAAAACATTCCTTTTACTGCAGTAGTAGTAACTAAGACCATTTAGATCAACCACAGCAGAACGCATTTCATTCAATCCTTCAAGAGCTTGCTGATAATCGAGCTCTGTAATGATCTCAGCGTTTTGGCAATTATATGGATTCGGATCGTGAATGATCTCAGCCGTTGGGTTATTCATTTTAATCACGGGTAGCTGTTCGCAAAAGACTTCTCTATCCTCTAAAGAATTGTCTTGTAATTCCAATCGAACAAGATTCTTCATTTTCGTTAGACCGGTTAAGTTAGTTAAATGGTTGCCTTTCAAATCCAGCCACTCGAGCATAACGAGATCAGATAAATCCGTAGTATCACATATCTGGTTTTCGAACAGATACAACCTCTCCAGCCTTCTCAATTCCGCCATTGCTGAGATATCGCTGACTTTATTGTCTGCGAGACTCAACCACGTTAGATCCGTCATGCCGGATAATGCGGATATGTCGCTGACTTTATTTTTCCAAAGACTCAAGCTCTGTAGATTTATCAGACTTGATAATGAGGAGATATCGACGATCTGGTTAATCGAGAGGTCAAGGCCCGTAAGCTTCGTCAGGCCTGAAAAAGCAGAAATGTCCACGATCTGATTGTAACCAAGAGCTAAGGTGGCTAGATTGGTCAGATTACGAACTGCAGATATGTCACTGATCTGATTATTACCAAGAAACAGTGTTACCAGATTCGTCAGACCTGAAATGACAGAGACGTCGAGGATTTGATTGCTAGTGAGAACCAACTGTGTCAGATTTGTCAATCCTGAGATAGCAGAAATATCGCTTATTTGGTTTGCATGTAAATCGAGACGGTCGAGTTCTATCAGCCCTCTTACGGCAGAGATGTCACTGATTTGATTATGATGTAGAACTAGTCTATTCAGATTTATCAGAGTCGATAGTGCTGAAATGTCCTCAATCTGATTATGGTTTAGGAGCAGTTGCGTCATATTCTTGGAATATTCGAGACCCGTAAGGTCAATGATTCCTCTCTCGCTTGCATCAAATTTTATTAGGGTGAGCATGTCATTTGAATTAGGATCGCTGATGCCAAGCTTCTCTTCCACAGCTGCTTTCAAATTGGCATCTGCAAAGTAAACAGGATTTTGTGTATATGCTACACATGATATCGTGGTTATAATAATCGGTATGAAGTGTAGGTTCTTTCTCATTTTACTTTCCCTTTCTCAAATATTACTGTCGACAAAGAAAAATATTTGTATCTAAACGTATTGAAATGAACTTCATAGATTCTGTGCATCAAATCTCAATCACGAACTGAAAACTCTACTCTCTATTTTCAAATACAATATAACAATTTGATAACTAATAGTCAAAATATTTTTAAGAAACGAATTGAATAACATCTTGACGAGCTGTTACCTAAACGACCATTAAAACCCTGAGTATTCAAGTAAGAAACCGGGTGGGCATAAGCGGAACTGCATCTTGAATATTCAATATTCGTTGATCTTCATATATATTGAATCCCTCACCCGCTGTCGCGACTATCCCATTTCTTTTAAACAATCTACTTGACTTTAAGCCATAATTTTCGTATATTATATATTTAACATTTGTTGATAGTCAATGGTATTTTATTAGTGATGCTCGATAATGGATACTCGACGCTGGTTAAAAAAAGAAGGTGGGGTAAGCCGCCACCCTATGAAACTACCCGGCCGTTCTTTATTGTACCAAATAACGGGTGGATTGTCATATTGTGGTAACTACGTATTTTTAAACGGAAACAAGCTTTTTTTAGCCGAAAAACAAGGGTAGTTTTTAAAAAAAGCCGTTCGTCGTTCCCATTCGACTTCGCTCAGGGCAGGCTAAAATCGTATTTGGTATATAGTATCTCCTTATTCTCATCTTCGTGGCCCTTCTCGCCCTTCGTAGATAAATACAAATACCGTGTTAATCAGTGTTAACCCGTGTCTATAAATCGTCGTTCGTATTTCGTATATCGTATATCGTCAGTGAAACCTGTGAAATCAGTGGCTAAAAAAACAGAATTCCGTTGACTTTGGGCGATGAATTTAGTATAATAGATAACAAAATAGATAGAATAGCAGAATACAGAAGACAGAAGGGAAAAGTAGAAGTAAAAAGGGAAAAGTTCAAAGTAAAAAATATTGAGGCCGGAACGCCGAATTTTGAATATCGAAGGTCAAGAATCCGCGTCATCCGTCTTCGTATATACGACTACAACGTGACAGGTCCATGTAAAAAAAAGAAAAAGCATTCATCCTGTCCATCCCGTTATCCGGTCAAAAGAATCTTTGAAAAAACAAACCCAATGCCGGCCTTCGGCCGGAAGCTCGAATTTCTAAATCCTAAATCCGAAACGAGAATTGAGTTGGTGTTTATTCGTGGTTCCTTTTCATCGAAAAATGCACAAAAATGCGCAAAACGGAATAAAAATGAAAATAAAATCTGCGTTCATTTGCGTCTATCTGCGGTTCCCCTTGAAAAAACAAAGCCAATTGCCGGCCTTCGGCCGGAAATTCGAAATCCTAAGCTCTAAATCCGAAACTCTAATCAAGGAGATTGTGCAAAACAAAGCCAATTCACTAACGCATGAGATTGCCGCGGCCCTCCGGGCCTCGCAATGACGGCATTATCCCCGCGGTCTCGGCGCTCTCTGCGGTAAATGAAAAAGCAAAGCCAATTTACTCCGAAAGGGGTAGAAAGGAGGAGCGATGGCCGATCCACCCGGCACATTATACAACGGGATTCAGTTTAGAATTTCCCGACGTAATCGAGGAAGGCTTTGGCCGTGGCGTCGAGGTTGTCGATCTCGCCGCCGCCTTCCAGGGGGGCGCACATCTCGTAGCCGATATAGCCCTGGTAGCCGATCTCCTTTAGGGCGTTGATAAAGGTCTCGTAGTCCACGAAGCCGCGGTCCATCGGGACGGCCCGGATGAGCGCCTGTTCCTCCGTGTAGTTGATCAGCGTCTCTTCGTAACGATAGCGCGGCAGGCGGACGTATTGAGCGGCGGTCGTGTGCACGATGAACGGTTTCATCTTCAGGACGGCGGCCCGGATTTCCTCGGCGCTGAGGCCCTGGAACGTCGGCGTCCAGAGATCGAATGCGGCTTTGACGTTGGGCAGGTTCACTTCGCTGAGCAGCCAGTGCATCGTATCGTGGTGCGAGGCGATATCGTGATGGTTCTGGACCGCGAGGGTGACGTCGTACCTGGCCGCTTCCCGCCCGGCCAGCTTCAAGCCCTCGACGACCAGGGCGTATTGCCTGTCGAACGGGACGTTGGGGCGTTCGTAGCCGGTAAAGACTCGCACCATGCCGGTTCCCAGGTCCCGCGCGAGCTTCGCTAATTCGCCGACGTACGCGGCCTGGATCTCCACGTTGGGGATATCGGCTTTCTCCACGCCGACGGTGAAATCGGTATATCCGGCTAAGCAAGCTAACTCGAGGCCGAGCTTCTCCATCTTAGCCCGCAACGTCTGTCGCGCCGCGGCATCGTAATTTAGAGGGGATACGTGAGGGCGTTTGGCGGTTAGCATGACGCCGTCGAAGCCGAGTTGTTTGGCCTTGTCCAGAAATTCGTTCACGCCCAGTCTCGCCTGCCCCCGCCAGACGCCGGCATAACTGACAGAATGTAAGCATGTTTTCATCTTAAGGTCCTTTGGATGGTTCTGAAGGATTCTGTTTGCGGTTCAACTGCGTTTGCCATTGTTTGGCTGACTCAGGCTTGCCCCAGGCCCGGTAAAGCTTGATGAGGTTATCGACCGAGTCCAGGGTATCCGGATGCGCGGGTCCCAGGAGGTTTTCTCGACCCTTCTGCGACTGGAGGAACAACGATTCGGCCTTTTCATAACGCTTCAAAGCCGCGTAAACCATGGCCAGCCGATGCATCGAATCGAACGTGTCCGGGTGCTCCTCGCCCAACGCATACTGCCTGCTTAGCAGGGTATCGCTCAGCAATGTCTCCGAGTCTTCATAACGACCTATTTGGTAGTAGAGCCATGCCAAACCGTTGGCCGAGCTTAACGTGGTGGGGTGTTCTTCCCCCAGTGTCAGTCGTCCGATACTTAGTGCGTTGTTCAGAACGTCTTCCGCTTCGTCGTATCGGGCCAAAGCAGTGTAGAGCATCCCCAGCCCGTTCATGGAATACAACGTATCCGGGTGCTCCTCGCCCAATACAAGGTACTCGACATCGAGGGCTTCGAGCAGGAACGATTCGGCTTCGTCGTAACGGTGCTGGGCAATGTAGAGCATGGCCAGGCCGTTCATGTTATATAACGTATCCGGATGCTCCTCGCCTAATAGTTCCTTCGATTGCTCCGTCGCCCGATCATAAAAATCCTCGGCTTTGTCGTATCGCCCCTGTGACCGGTAAACCGTTGCGAGATTGCCCATGAACAACACCGTCGAGATATCGTCGCCCAACAGGGTTCGGCTGATCTGGAGCATCCGGGTGTATAGCGATTCCGCTTCGGTGTAGCGGCCCTGAGAGAAGTACAGCACAGCCAGGCTGTTCATGGAGTAGAGCGTATCCTGATGCTCTTCCCCGTGCACCTTGCCTCTGCCTTCGAGAGTCTGGGCGAAAAGCGATTCCGCCTTGTCATAGCGTCCCTGTCTCCAGTACACCCTCGCAAGGTCATCCATCGTCTCGAGTGTCTTCGGGTGCTCCTCGCCAAGCTGTTCGAGCCGAATGTTGTACGTTCGTTCAAGGTGCCTCTCGGCCGGGCTGAAATCACCGATATTTCGATAGGTGACTCCCAACGTTTGTCGGATCGAAGCTTCAACGAGCGGCTCCTCTTCGAACTTGCCCTCGAGTTTGTTGGAGGCAGCGTCAAGAAACGAACGAACGTTAACCTCCCCCCGGGCAACATAAGGATCCACCGACTCCAGAAGACCCTCACGCAAAAAGTCACTCACGGCTTTGGAGGTTTCCGCCTGTCGCTCGGCCTCGTCGCGGGCCGACTCGGCGTCGGCGCGGGCCCGAGCCGCTTTGACGGCGAAAACCGCCGAGATGATCGTCCCGGCCATCATCACCGCCAGCACCACGGCAACGCCGGTCACCAGCGCGCGGTTGCGACGAACGAATTTCCTGAGTCGATACGCCGTCGATTCCGGCCCGGCGATCAGCGGATTACCGTCCAGGTAATTCTGGATATCGTCCGCAAGCTCGGAGGCCGACCGATACCGGCGCGTCCTGTCCTTGCGCATCGCCTTGAGCGGAATCCATTCAAGCTCGTTTCGCAGACGTTTGGCCAGGTTGAAAACATCCGTGCGACGATCTTCCGCCACCTTCGGCGCCTTATCGCCGAGGCTCGTCAACCGCGTGCTCGGCCTCTTGGGATCCTGCTCGCGAACGACCTTGCGAATGTAATCGACGCCGCCTTCACGAAGCGCCTGAGCATCAAACGGCAGCGCCCCGGTCAGCAATTCATAAAGCAGTACGCCCAACGAATATACATCGGTCCGTGTGTCGATATCCTGCGCGCCCATCTCCGCCTGCTCCGGGCTCATATATTCCGGCGTGCCGACAAACTGCCCCTGCTCGGTGTACAATGTCCGGTCCGTCAAAGGTTGCGTGAAGGCCTTGGCGACACCGAAGTCGATAATCTTCACGACCGGCTTGTCCCCCTGAACGGACACCAAAATGTTGGAGGGCTTGACGTCGCGATGGATAATGCCCTTCTGATGGGCGTACTGCACGCCTTCACACGCCTGCACGAACAGAGGCAGACGTTCTTCGATGCTCAGTTTTTCCCGGTCGCAATGCTCGATGATGGGAACGCCCTTGACATGCTCCATTACGAAATAAGGCAACCCGGCCTCGGTCGTCCCGCCATCGAAAACGGGTGCGATGTTCGGATGTTCCAGAAGCGCCAGCGCCTGGCGCTCGGCCTCGAACCGGGCGATCACCTGTTTGGTATCCATGCCGGGCTTGATGACCTTCAATGCGACCCGGCGTCGGACGGGCTTGTCCTGATCGGCCAGATAGACAACGGAGAAACCGCCTTCACCGAGGACGCTCAACAGCCTGTAGGAGCCGATCTGCCCGATCGGTTCGGCGCCGCTGGCGCTGAACGAGCTGGTCGCCCCGGCGTCCCCGCCGTTCACCGAACTATCCTTATTGGCCTCGACATCGCTCATGAACATTTCTTATTGCATCTACAGACTAAACGTGCAAGACGCTTGTAGAAGGACAAAAATTCCAAAATTCCAAAAAGCATTTGACTTTTTCAGCTTACACCGACTACTATATGAGTGTATCAGGACAACGTCAAGGTAACGGCATTTTTTGTGAATATGCAGGAAACCGCGCGTGTATCGGAAGGAATGAACATGGCTTCGATTATCGTAATATCCGGGGAGCAAAAGGGCGAATATCTGCCGCTCGGCAGACGTATCAACGTGATCGGAAGAGCGGAATCGCTTCCCATGCAGATCCTGGACGACATGGTCTCTCGCAAGCACCTGCGGATCCGGTACAACGAGCAAACACACGAGCACAGTGCCGAGGATATGAACAGCAAGCATGGCGTCGTTATCAACGACCGGAGAATGACCCACCCGACGGTCTTGCAGGAAGGGGATCAAATCCGTATCGGCCAGACTCATTTATTGTTTACAGAAAAAGATTTCGACAACAGTGAAAGCGCCCTGGCCCACTATAAGAAGGTCGGAGAGGGCCAGCGCCCCACGATGATCGAATAGCGAAAGTGACACCCGTTCGCAAGTCACCGGCCCACGGATGATGACACAAACCAGCGTGTCGTCGCCCGGTGACACGCTGGTTGTTAGTCATGATTGAGCCTACGTCCTTAAATCGAATACATATCGTTCAACGGGCAGGAATGATACTGTTGTTAGGCGGCGTCACGGCGTTACTCGTTTCCTGCCAGGGTCCGCGCTGCAACGAGCTTACGATGTCGTACGACGATATGAGCCGCCCGCTGCCCGTGATGACTTGCGGCACCGCTACAAGCTACGCCCTGGCGACGTTCCTCCTGCACAAGAATTCGGAGGCCGACGTGAGCGAGGCCTTTACCGTTGCGGGGCACTATCTTCAAGAGGCGGCTATCGAAGGCGTCAATCACGACGTGGCGTTCTGCCAAATGTGCCTCGAAACGAACTACCTGCGCTTCGGCGGCGACGTCCATCGCCGGCAAAATAACTTCTGCGGGCTGGGAGCGACCGGCCACGGTGTCGCGGGGAATTCCTTCGAGAGCACCCAAATGGGTATCCGGGCGCACATCCAACACCTCAAGGCGTACGCCAGCAGAAAATCCCTGCAACGTCGCCTCGTCGATCCGCGATTCGGCAGGGTCCGCCGCGGCAGCGCCCCCCACGTCGAAGACCTCACCGGGAAGTGGGCCGTCGATCCAAACTACAGCGCCAAAATCAGAAAGATACTTCAATCGCTTGCGAAACGGCTTTTGTAATGGTTCAGCGTGAATTGGACAAACTTGATATTGGTTTAAGCTACTCGCTTCCATCGTATGGACCGTTTTGTTATGGCCTGAATCCAGAGAGATGGTACGGTCAAAAAACAAACAATAAAAAAACTTACAGGAAGAATCTCAAAAGGTTTATAAGTGAAAATGTCGATAAAACTGCTGTGATTATGACAGATAATTTTAAAGCGTATCGCATCATAAGGCGGATTATAACCACAAATCTGTAAATCACAGTACAGGGCTATACGTCAATAATGAAGTTCAGACGACTACCGTTAGGGCCTATTTTCCCCTGTTAGAACGGGGTATTTCACCTTGTTGACGAAAAACATCTGCATAGATGCTTGACAGAATTTGATTTTCGATATAACATGAGGAAAGTCGGTGATGGTAGGAGAACCACCACAGCCTTAGGTAACATTGAGGGCAAGAGATTGATGTACCGCAAGCCATCATCAATAAAAGAAGCAGCGTAGGATTGTTGTATATCTAATCTCAGCTAAAGATAGGAAGGTGTAATATGAATAATCCAAAATCCACAAAGATCATCGGATTAGGTGTTTACACCTTACAGGAAGCGGCACTATATGGCGGAATTTCTTCTCAGAAATTGTCAAGGTGGCTGTATGGAACAAGTGTTTCAAGACCCGTGATTAACTCTCAGTTCAGGCAAGAAAGGCTCGTTAGTTTTTTGGATTTGATACAGTCCAAATCTGTCTCTGAGGCGCGTCGCTTAAAGGTGTCGTTTCACAGAATACGAGAAGCTATAGATGTCGCAAGAAAACAATACCACATTGAGTTTCCACTAGCTCACCGATACGCCCTGGTCGAATTTGGCAACGAATTACACATACATAATCACGTTTCCGAAAGAATCACCACAGTAACAGGAAAACAGAAACATCAAACATTGATGGCACAAATAGTAACTGAGTTCATGCGCGAGTTGGAGTTCAACGCTCAGGGCGTAGCTGAGAAATATACACCATTTGAGAACAACGGGATAAAAATTACTTTGAATCCTAAAGTGCAATTCGGTCAACCTATTGTTGGGGATACTGGTTATAGAGCAGATATACTAAATAAGGCGTATTTGGTTGAAGGATCTTATAAATCAGTAGCTGATGAGTTCGGCGTTGAGATGGAGGAAGTAAAAACGGCCATTCTATATATGAATAGTCTATTAGAGAGTGCTGCGTGAAAACCGTATTTTTCGATTCCACATTTGGCCATCCTTGGGTTTCAACACTAATGGGTGTGTTTTTAATGCGCAAGGAAACACAGCCATTGCTAAAACACATTTTCCAAGTGTCTCAGGAAGGCGAGGACGATGATAAATGGATAAAGAAGATAGATGAAGGTGATTGCATAGTCATTAGTGGAGACCAAGGGCACGGGAAACCAAGACTTCCTTTAATCTGCAAACAGAAAAACATCACACATATCATCCTATCGCCTAACGTACATCATTCAACCAGATTTGATAGAGCAAGAGCTATTTTAGCCTTGTGGCCACATATATTGGAAACTTTTAATGCTCCACCTGGAAGTAGATTCCAGCTACAACAAGATTCAACGAAAAAAGGATATGTTTTGAAATCAAAAGACCACCGGGCGAAAAGAAAAAGACCAAAAAGAAAATAGCATGAAACAACAAGGCATAATAGACGATGTCCTTGAGATAATGATCTCTACTCCTGTCCCTAAGAAGCATAAATCCAAAAAAAACTCTCCTTTAGTCATTTTGGTTCACTTCTACACGTCCTCTCGCTTAATCTTTGCACCAAGAGGATTGAGTCTTTCTTCAATCCGTTCGTAGCCCCGGTCGATATGATAGACCCGGTTAATCGTTGTCGTTCCCTCGGCCGCCAGACCGGCCAGGACCAGCGCCGCCGAGGCTCTCAGGTCCGAAGCCATCACAGGCGCGGCGATCAGTTTCTTCACCCCGGCCACAATGACGGCCGGGCCTTCTTTCCGTAAATTCGCCGCCATTCGATTGAGCTCCGCCACGTGCATAAACCGATCCGGGAAGACCTTCTCGATCACGACGCTATTACCCTCGGCCAGCGCCAGAAGGGCCATGAACTGGGCCTGCAAATCGGTGGGGAAACCCGGATACGGTTGGGTTGTAATATCCGCAGTCTTGATCGGACCTTTGTGACTGACGACACAGCCGTCCTCGGTCGCTTCGACGGCGACGCCGATATTCCGGAGCCGATCCACGACCGCCATCATATCATTGAGCCGGCAGTGCTGTAATCGCAGCTCGCTTTTAGTGATCGCGGCGGCGACCATCAACGTCCCGGCCTCGATCCTGTCGGGTACGACTCGATACCGGACCGGCGACAACTGCTTAACGCCCTCGATCGTTAATCGGGGCGAGCCGACGCCTGTAATTTGAGCGCCCATTTGATTGAGACAATTCGCCAAATCGGCAATCTCCGGCTCGCAGGCGGCCGACTCGATGGTCGTCTTGCCCCTGGCCAGCGTCGCCGCCATGAGCACATTGGCCGTTCCCAGGACGGTCGAGCCGAACGGACCGCCCATGAAGACATCCGTCCCCTTCAAACCGTTGGGGGCTTCGGCGATGATATAACCGCTTTTGAGATGGATTTGCGCGCCGAGCGCCTGAAGTCCCTTAATGTGAAGATCGACCGGCCGGTCGCCGATGGCGCAGCCGCCCGGCATCGACACTTCCACCCGGCCGCACCGGGCCAAAAGCGG
>Ga0272441_10009985_pt1 | contig 14511 bp, 13 predicted proteins | sample SSMProp6N_FD_193582 | JGI IMG/M metagenome (GOLD analysis project Ga0272441, IMG submission 193582) | Marine sediment archaeal communities from Little Sippewissett salt marsh, Falmouth, MA, United States - SSM-Prop-6N | ecosystem: Environmental > Aquatic > Marine > Wetlands > Sediment ... | reverse complement strand
TTTGGGCACCGTAGCTTCGGAGTAGGCATACACAATTTTGGCGCCGTGGCGGATGATGCCTTGATGCTCCTGGTTTACGCCGGGCATGAAGCCGGGTGTGTCCACGAAGGTGACGAGGGGGATGTTGAAGGCATCGCTGAAACGCACGAAGCGCGCGATTTTATCTGCGGCATCGATGTCGATCACCCCAGCCTTGTACATGGGCTGATTGGCGACCACAGCCACGGTCTGCCCGTGAAGCCGGGCAAAGCCGATCGAGGCGTTCTGCGCAAAATGGGCGTGGACGGGCAGGAAGCTGCCCTGGTCCACGACAGCCTGGATCACGTCATTGATGTCATAGGGTTCGCCCGGGTCTGTGGGGACGATGGTGTTGAGCTTCTCCTCCATGCGGTACGGGTCGTCGGTGGGGGGGATGGCGGGTGGTTTCTCTCGATTGCTGGCTGGGAGGAAGTCCACCAGGTTGCGGGTTAACTGCAGCGCATGCGCTTCATCCGGGGCGGCAAAGTGTGCCACACCGCTGATGCTGTTGTGAACCATCGTGCCGCCCAGCGAGTCGAGATCCACCTTCTCACGGGTGACGGTCTCGATCACCTTGGGGCCGGTGATGAACATATGGCTCGTGCCCTCGGTCATGATGATGAAATCCGTCAGGCCGGGGGAGTAGACGGAACCACCAGCACAGGGTCCCAGCATGACACTGATCTGAGGGACCACACCGCTGGCCTGTGTGTTGCGCCAGAATAGCTCGGCGAAAGCGGACAAACTGTAGGCGCCTTCCTGAATGCGTGCGCCCACCGAATCCATGATGCCGATCACCGGCGCGCCGGAGTCCATGGCCAGGTCGAGGATCTTGGAGACCTTTTGGCCATGCACCTCGGAATAAGAACCGCCCAGGATGGTGAAATCCTGGGAATACACGCACACCATACGCCCGTTGATTTTGCCATAGCCGATGACCACGCCATCGCCTTCGAAGCGTTTCTCCGCCATGCCGAAATCGGAGTGGCGGTGGGTCCAGTATGCGTCGATCTCATGGAAGGAACCTTCATCCAGAAGCTGGTGAATGCGTTCACGGGCGGTTTGCTTGCCTTTCGCATGTTGTGAATCAATGCGCCGCTGCCCGCCGCCCTGGCTGATGGTTTCACGTTTTTCGAGGAGTTCGTCCATGAGCTCCTGATGACTCTCGTAGTGTTCGTCTTGGGCCATGTGGGTTTCCCTTCACTGCAGGAATGCAGAAACGTGCGTGCCATGGATAGAAACGTGCAGGATAAGTCCGGGTCTTTCAGCATTGCGGTGGATCATACGGTATGAAGGATAGGGAGGGCATTGCCCTCCCTATCAGTAGTCAAGCTAGTCAGTTAACTCGGTCACTTCCAGCACGGCTTCTTCAGGCGCCTCGAATATCATGAAGATGAGGTTGAGCACGATGCCTGCAACAGCCGAGAAGGCAATGGCCGGGATCCCGTCGGGGAAGACACCGGGCACCGGGATGGGGAGATTTCCACCATAGCCGATGTTGCCGCCGATGCCAATGACGAGGATCGTTGCGCCGATCGCCAGCTGGCGAGGATCATACAGGTTGACTTTTTCTGCCTGCATGAGCGCAACACCCTGCATGCCGATGATGCCGAACAGGTAAATCGACAGACCACCGGTCACGGCAAGAGGAAGGGTGTTGACGAGCGCGGCCAGCTTGCCGACAAAGCCGAGTGCCATGGCGAGCACACCGGCCATGATGAGGGTGGGTCCGGAGTAGTTGCGGGTGATGACCATGAGCGAGTTGTTCTCGCCATAGTTGGTGCCCGCTACGCCACCGAACATACCGTTGATGGTGTCCCCGAGGCCGTCCAGGATCAGGTTGATACCGATCAGATCACGCAGATTGTACTTCTCCTTGCCCATGTTCTCGGCGAGGTTGTCCACATAGAGGCTGATCTGATAAAGGTGGGCGGTGGATTCAGGGATGGTGGCGATAGCGATGATGGCGATGCCGGCGATGGCTTCCCATGCTCGCGGTGAGGTGAACGCGGGCAGGGTGAATTTGGGTAACTGGAACCACGGGGCGGCGCCGATGATGCTCAGGTCGACGAGGCCCATTGCCAGACCGATCAGCCAGCCGGTGATCATACCCAGCAGCACAGGGATGAGGCCGAAGAAGCCCTTGCCCTGCAGATACACCGAGTAAAGGATCGTGACGAGCAGGGTGATGAAGGCCAGCAGCCAGTTGGCGGAGGCCATGTCCAGTGCGGCGAAGGCCAGCGCGATGCCGATGACGGCCGCGACGGAGCCGGTGATGACCGGTGGGAGGATTTTGTCGATGGATTTCCGTCCGCCAGCGCGCACCAGGAAGCCGACCAGGATGTTGATGACGCCTGTGGCGACGATGCCGACCTGGGCGATGGCGACGCTGTCGCCTGCGTACACGCCAAATTCAGCGTTGGTAATGGCGATTGTGGCAGCGATGTAGCTGAAGCTGGAGCCGTAGTACAGGGGGATAAACTTGCCAGACAGCTGTTTGGAAAGGACAAGCGCGGTGATGGTGGCGACGCCGGATACGGTTAGCACGGTGCCCACATCGAAGCCGACGAGCAGGGCGACCAGGACGGTGGCGGGGAACATGGCCATCACATGCTGGAAGCCGAGAATGATCATGCGGCCAATCGATGGAGCGTCGTTGGGTAGATAGCCAACGATTTTCTTAGCCATTATGTATCTCTCCTCTAGTTGTCGTACATCTTGAATGTCAATAAGCGGCTATAAAAGAAGTGCGCCTGGTTCAGGGCGCATCAAGCCTGGAAGGATGCCGTTAACCACCCCCTTCGCAATAGGAATTGGGGCCCGGACCCGAGAGGAGAGCCGTGGCAGGACGTCCTGTTGTCTGCTTGGATGGGTGCAACCCATCACGGAGAAAAGGGGTCATAACCTGTCAACAGGGCAGGGTGGGATGAGGGTGCGGTGACGGGGACAGGGCCAGTAAACTGGGATTGAGGTACTACTAGCATGTAGTATGCTACAGGTTCTGTCTGCATGTCAAGCGGCGGAGGTATGAACAGCTGCAGCATGCTCGAGCAGTGAGCGGGGCGTTCTTGAAGGGGGAACGTCGCACGCTATTCGAAGGCAGGTGGAGACCAATAAAGAGGGTTTCAGATTGAAACCGCCACGTCATTGATGCACCTGGCATGATCAGGCCCCCCAGGTTGATGGCTAGGGAAAGAAAGATGGAACAGAAATTTGCTGAACCTGGTTCTGCGTCCGTCAGGCGAGCTTTTCGAAACGCACTGTCCAGGTAGGGCCAGTCTTGATATCGAATTTGTCCCGAAAGCTGCCCAGGTTGGTGGCGATGGCGATGTTCCCGATCTCATTGTTGTAGACCAGCTCATCGTCACGGGGCACATCCGAAAAGGTCCTGCAGTAAGGCAACACCTCCCTGTATCTCACGTCTCCCTCATGCTGAATGATGACCCGAACATCATCGCTGAAGCGTATCCCCGCTTCCTCAAAGGCCTCCAGGGGAATGTTCGTCCACACCATGCCAAAGTGAGGATCGTCGATATCCAGCACACCCGTCACCTGATTGTTATCGACGACCGGATCGACAAGGGTATGCATGACGACGTCCTCAACAGGATATGCAGGACCTACGCCTTCGAAATCAATCACGCCCGAAGCGAGTCGGGCACCGGTGTAGGCATACACATCCCGGCCGTGAAACACGTGTGACTTCTCACTTCCCTTTACTCTGTTGACGGTCTCATCAATTTCGCGTACAGCCTCTATGCCAAGGTGTTTCGTAACGTGGGTCAATGTGCCGTTATCGGGGGTGACGATATAGTGCCCTGGAGCGGTTCTGGCAACCACGCTCACCCGGCTGGACCCCACGCCGGGATCAATCACCGACACAAACACGGTCCCTGCCGGCCAGGCAGGGCAGGTCTGGTAGAGCGAATACGATGCCGCCCAGGTGTCAAATTGGGGGATGTAATGCGAGAGGTCGAAAACGCGCAGGGTCGGGTCCACGGTCATCGCAATCCCATGCATCTGGGACACGGTACCTTCCAGCAAACCGAAATCACTTTGAAAGACGAGCAGCTTGTTGGTCATACCTGTCTCGTTCCTTTTGATAACCTGCTTCAGACGAACGGATTCCAGAATCGTCCCCTGTTGACAAAGATGGTGATCAGCAAGGAACCGACGAAGACACCGACGGTGAAGAGGATGGCGAGTTTATCGTTCCTGGATAAGGCGCGCGTGTTGTACCAGGTTCGCTTTTTTTGCTTCGCAAATCCACGCAGGTCCATGGCATCGGAGATGTTGTCGATCCGGTCCAGGGAGGACATGATCAGCGGCACGATCATCTTGACATACTCTTTTACCCGTTTGCTGAACTTCTGTTTTTTGGAGAGTTCAAGCCCTCTTGCCTGCTGGGCTTTGGAAATAATCATGTACTCGGAAGAAATGTCGGGAAGGTAGCGCAGGGTGAGGCTGAAAGCAAAGGCAACCTTGTAATGCACCCCGACCCGGTTCAGGCTGGAGGCAAACTCGCTGGGATGGGTGGTGAGGAAGAACAGCAAACCAAAGGGGACGGTTGCCGCGTATTTTGAAATCTTGGTGGTCTGATAGAGCAGCTGCTCCTGGGTCAGCGTATAGCGCTCTGAAAAGGCATAGATGACATGCTCGGTCCCATATAAGCGAACCCCGTACTGGGGATCAAAGATGAAGGTCAGGATGAAGTTGATGGTCATGAAAATGGAAATGTAGATGATGACGACCCTTAGATCCCGCAAGCGGATGCCTGAGGCCCAGAAAACGAAGACGGAGATGATGAGCACGACCGCGATGACGCGGGGGTCATAGGTGAGCATAACCGTAAAGGTCATCGCCAGGAAACCGATCAATTTGCTCACCCCGGAGAGGTTATGAACAAAGGAATCCGCCTCACTGTAATTAAAGAGCCTCTTCATGATTCCACTCTCACGCGTTTTTCGTGGCTGACGAAGGCGTCCACCAGGCTCTTGGGATGATCAATCCCAATCATCTGGGCGATGTGATAGAGGGAGGTTTCCTTCAAGGAGCCTCTCTCGACAATGTCCACATTCGTGAGCACATCGCTGGAATCTGTATCAGCAATCAACTCGCCCTCGCTGAGCACGATGGAGCGCTTGGTGTACTCCATCATCAAGTGCATATCGTGGGTGATGAGGATGATGGTGATCCCCAGATCCCGGTTCAGCCCCGTCAGGAACTCCATGATGTCAGTGTAATGACGATAATCCTGGCCAGCAGTCGGCTCGTCGAGGATGATGATCTCAGGTTCGAGAACAAGGATGGCGGCAATGGTGACCCGCTTTTTTTGCCCATAGCTCAACGCATTGATGGGCCATTGGGCAAAGCGCTCAATGCCGCAGATCCTCATCGTCTTTTCCACCCGGCGTTGAATCTCCTCTTCCGGCACATTGCGCAGCCTCAATCCCAGTGCCACTTCTTCGAAGACGATATGTTCGGTAAACATGTGGTTGGGATTCTGCATCACATACCCTACAATTGCCGCCCGTTCGGCGATCGATTTCCCCGCAGCATCTTCGGAGGAGAGTTGGATCGCACCCTCATGGCCCGTCTCAAAGCCGCAGATGAGCATGGCAAGCGTGGACTTGCCGGCTCCGTTCCGGCCCACAATGGCCAGCATTTCCCCCTTTCTTATCGTGAAATCAATATCCCTCAGGACAGTTTTGGTGCTGTAGGCAAAGGAAAGGTCTGAAACGCGAATAGCCTCCTGTTCCTTGAGCGGTTTGACAAGTGGTGTGGTGCGTCGGTACCAATCGAGGATCTGGTCTTTATGCGAGAGCAGGTCAATGGTGTTGATGTAACCCGGCTGTATCTCCGGGGTGACCTCAACCCCGGCATACTTGAGCAGGGTTACATAAAGCGGTTCGCGGATTCCATATTGGGCGAAGAGGTCTGTGCTCACGATTTCGTGCGTGCCAAGGTCAGCGATGATCTCACCCTCATGGATGAGAATGACCCGATCAATCGCCCGGTGCAGCACATCCTCGATACGATGCTCGATGATGATGACCGTCTTGGCGGCATCCTGGTACACCTCATCAATGAGCTCCATGGCTTTTTTCCCGGTGGCGGGGTCGAGATACGCAAGCGGTTCATCGAAGAGGAGCATATCGACGTCATCGACCAGGATGCCGGCCAGCGCCGTGCGTTGCTTCTGTCCGCCAGAGATCTCCTGGGGAGAATTCTGGATGACTCGCTCGAGGCCGACAACCTCAGCCGCTTCCCGGGCACGGCGTTTCAATGCGTCAACAGGCACACAATCGTTTTCCAGGGCGAAGGCGATATCCTCCGCAACGGACAGACCGACAAACTGACCGTCCGTATCCTGGAGGACGGTACCAATCGATTTGGAGAGCTCGTGGATCGGTGTCCGGGAGGGGTCCATTCCCTGCACCGTCAATTCCCCCTCGATCGTGCCGGGGTAGGAATGGGGAATCAGGCCATTGATGCAATAGCCAAGCGTGCTTTTGCCGCTGCCGCTGGGACCAATAATCAGCACCTTCTCGCCCTCATAAATCGTCAGGTTGATCTTTTTGAGGGTGGGGTACTTTTGAGCGGCATATCGGAAGGAAAAGTTTGAGAACTGGATAACCGGCTTCGGATTCATAGATGGCGTATGTGGGTCACAGGTCATGAGGATTGTATCACCTCGTTGGGGTCCTGGATCGGCAGTCGTATGTAGAAAAGAAAAAGGGCTGCATCGCAACCCTTTTTCAAGGACCTAGTACAGCTTAATGCTTGAGAACCAGCCTCATTGCACGCTATTCCAGGCTTCCCTCTGGGGTGCGCGTGCGGGCATAGACCAGGAGCAGCAGAGTGCCGATAATCCCCGTGGAGATGGCATTGCCGACAAAGGCAACCAGCCCCTGGGTGAAGACCAGGTTGACCGGCTCGGAATAGATGAGAATGTCGAGGACAGGCGCGACGATCACCCAGGCGACCAGGTGAGCGGCAGCTTGAACCAGGTTGAAGGTGAGGATTTCCTTCCCACCGAAAACGCCCGATTCCGAATCAATCCACTTCTTCGCAAGGCCGAAGCCAAATCCTGCAACGCCGCTGGCAATGACCCAGCTCCACCAGGCGGAGCCCCAGAGGATGGTATCACTGAGCGCATGGCCGATGAAGGCGATCAGCGCGCCAGGCAGGGGGCCGAAGACCACGGCAAAGAACGCGCCCAAACCATAGCTGGTGTGGAAATCGGTGTTGACGACGGGTGTGGGGAACTTGACGTACATGAATAACACGGTGAATAAGGCTGCGCCGATCGCGGTTGCGACCAAACTGCGGGTGTTGAACTTAAACATACGATCCTCCTCCAATGAGTTGACAAAAAGGTCACTTCGATTTTACAGGAAATCAGGCTGTTGACAAAGGCCTCTTGGGAAGGTGAACCCGATAGAACCGGGATCACCCCTCCAAAACGGTAGTCCTTCAGCGTGCCCGGCGTGAAAACGGCCAGGTCCGGGTTTGCCGGAAAGATGCGACCATGCGTGCAAGGAAACGCAACACACTCCTCGAGAGGAGTGTGTCAGGCGCACCCGGAGGGACTCGAACCCCCAACCTGCTGATTCGAAGTCAGACGCTCTATCCATTGAGCTACGGGTGCTCGCAGCACCATTATACTTGCTTCCGTTTCGACGTGAAGGGTGGCAGGAAGGATTTCGAGCGTCGTATCCCTGCACCCCCTCAGGCGTGCTGGAGCGCGAGTCTGAACACGTCCTCAAAGCGCCGCAGCATGGTGAGATGGCCCTCACCAGGATACGTGTGCAGCTGTGAGCGGGGAAGGGAGTCATTCAGGTATTGCGCATAGCTGTACGGCGCGAACGTATCCTCCGTGCCGTGGAAAAGAAGCACCTCAACCGGGATGTCGGCAAGGCTGAATCCCCACTCACGGTACAGCAGGAGGGCGTCCTCCGCCGGGCCGCGCACGCCTTGCTGGAAGGCTTCGCGAATATCCTCGGCAAAGAAACGTGCCATGACGTCGTCCTGCATTAACGTTCGGTCAGGGTCGCTCATGGAGCTGTCCATGGCGCTGACGAATCCCTGCGGCGAGAGCCAGCGGGCCGCCAAACCAATCGTAGAAAAGGGCAGGGTGAATACCCAGGAAGCCTTCCCGGAGAGCTTCCCGAAGAAGCGATCCAGCGGCGCCATCGCCTTCCACAGGTCCGGTTCCTCGGCGACCGGTGCCCAACTCCCTATCAGGACCGTGAAGTCCAGGCGCTCCGGAATGGCATGGGCGCATGCCAGGGCGTAGGGCCCGCCGCCCGAGACACCGATGAGGCCGAAACGGTCAAACCCCCGTTCTGCAGCGGTGGCGAGCACGTCACGCGGCCAGTCGAGCAGCGATCGGCCTGGCGCATGGTCCGAGCGGCCGACCCCGGGCCGGTCCAGGGCGATGATGTGGCAGCCCTGCCCGTGTGCGGCTTCCTCACCGAGCTGCGGCTCAAGCCGCGAGCCCGGCGTCCCGTGGAAGTAGAAGACGGGCTTTCCAGCCCGATCACCGTATTCACAGTACGCCAGCTTGCGGCCGGTTGGCAGCTGCATGATATGTGTCACAGGTAACGCTCTCTGCATGTTCTCAGTCCTTGTGTTTTGCGCGTTGATAGTCATTTGATTTTCCACGTTTACCACACAGCTGGATGATATCTGCCTTGCGCAGGCTGTAGGCCATCTTCTGCGCCAGACGCCGGTTGATGCTCAACACATCGGCGAGCTCCTGCGTGGTGAAGGGGTCAGGGAGCGCGGCGGGCAGCAGGGCGGCCCAGTCGTCCTGTGTCCTAAAAATGTGTACCTTCATCACGTCCAGCAGGCGGCGCTCGACCGTCTCCCAGCCCCGCCGTCGCCAGCGGTGCTTTCCGGCATAGCGCCGCACCTCCTCCTCCTGGATGAAGGCGACCTCCAGCGTTAAGTTGGGATGGGTCAGCAGGTGCGGGATGCGTACCAGCTCCCAGAACACGTCCTCGATGCGCCCTCTCCTGGGGGATTTACGCCGCACGATTTCTCCGCCGGGTTCCTGTGGAAGCTTGAGAATCCATTTTTCCTTTGCGATGGGGTAGATCAACCGCAGGGAGTGCTCCGGGACGAGGGCGTTGAGCTTGGCTTTGATGGCGGAGAAGTTGCCCGTTTGAATTTCGATCAGGGTGTCCGTCCGCACAATGTCGATGACATACCCATCCAGCTCAACCTCCACCTCGTCCCCCGGGCGCGCATAGCGCGCCTTCAAGGCGGCGTGCAAGGACTTTTCGTTGAGTTCGCCGATGCCGGTCATCGCATTTTCCGTAGCACGTTCACGCGGCCCCGGGGAGTGTGAGTGTCAGCAGAAAGTTGCGTGCGGCTTCGGAGAGGGGCGAGGACCTGCGTGTGCGGTCATCCACCTGGACGATGACGGTTTCTGCGGTGGCGACGCATTGCCCCTGCTGGAACAGTGCCTGTGTGAAGCGGAAGGAGCTGGTCCCGACCTTTGTGACACCGCTGCCGATCTCGACCCGCCCTGGATAGGTGATTTCAGCCAGGTAATCCAGCTTCAAGCTGGCAATCACGAACTCGCCGTGCTCGCTGGCGAGCGGGTTGGCGGGATCGTAAAGGACTTCGACACGGCCGGTTTCCAGGAAGGTGGAGAAGGCAGCGTTGTTGACATGTCCCTGGCGGTCGGTGTCGGGGTAGCGCAGCTTGTCGTAGGAGCGGAGCGGGTACTCCTTGAGCGAACGTTCTTGCCTCTTCTTGAGGGGTGCAGTCATGGTGTTCAACCTCACCGGTGGGTATGTGTAACCACAAACGATCGGATTTCCACCGATGATACGACAGGATGGATTTCCTTGCACCATCGAGACCAAGCCCTGATCCGTTATCGCAGGGTAGGCCGGATCAGGCGAGGTAGAGCACGGAGAAGTAGTGCAGGGCGCTGCCGCCCAGCACGAAGAGGTGCCACACGGCGTGACTGTAGGGCAGGGCGCGCCAGCGGTAAAACACCACGCCCAGGCTGTAGACCGCGCCGCCGGCCAGCAGCAGGATGAGCGATACCGGGCGGATGGCGTCCATCCCGCCCATGAACACGAACACACCCAGCCAGCCCATGGCGAGGTAGAGCCACACAGGCGGCCGTTCGAAACCCTCTACAAGCACGAGCTTGAGCACGAGCATGGTCAACGTCAACCCCCACACCAGTCCGAACAGCGTCCAGCCCAGCCAGCCCCGCACCGCCGTCAGCAGGAAGGGCGTGTAGGTGCCGGCGATGAGAATGAAGATGGCGCTGTGATCCAGGCGCTGCAGCACCGCCTTCCAGGGTTTGTCCGCCATGGCGTGGTACAGCGTTGACGCCAGATAGAGCACGATGAGCGAGATGCCGAACACCAGGAAGCCGGCCAGGTGCCAGCCGGTGCCGCGCCGCACTGCGCGCACGATGAGCACCACCAGTCCGGCAATGCTCAGCGCCACGCCCACGCCATGGGTGATGCTGTTGGCGAGCAGCTCGCCGAGCTTGGTGGTGGGTGCGTTGTTGTCGAATTTGTAGGGCATACGTCGCTCCTGAACCGTCACGTTGATTGCCTTCATCGTAGCAGAAACCGGCGCCCGCGTCGTTAACGTTAAAGCAAGTTGCTGCTTTAAGGTACGAACCTTAAAGCAAGATCACGTCACGCTCCATGCAGGTGGGCCATCGTAATGACGACGTTGCCGGCCTTATGGCCCGCATCCACATAGGCATGTGCCTCGGGCAGCCGTTCGAACGGATAGGTGCGGTCGATCACCGGGTGCAGCGAACCGTCCTCCAGGCGATCCTTAATGAACATCATGTCCCGCAGGGTCTCGTCGCTGGAGAGCTTCATCACCGAGAACGTGCGGCCTCCGGGCTTGAGCGCACGCTTGCGTTGCGAGGTGGGGCTCTTCCCGACACAGTCGAGGACGAGGTCGTAGCGTTGCTCCTGCGCGGCGTAATCCTCTGAAACGTAGTCAATTACGGCGGTGGCCCCCAGTGTGGACACCATCGACAGGTTAGCGCCGCTACACACGCCGGTGACGCGGGCACCGTAGAAGGCGGCCAGCTGGACGGTGTAGGTGCCCACCGAGCCGGATGCGCCGTAGATGAGCACATCCTGGTCGGACCGGACCTCGGCTTTGCGCAGCAGACGCATGGCGGTGCCCGCGCCCACGGGGACGGCGGCGGCCTCCTCGAAACTCAGATTGGATGGCTTGTGGGCGATGATGCCGCTCTGGGGCAGGCAGCGGTAGGCGGCATGGGCGCCGAAGCCGATGCCGCACGCCGCGAAAACAGCGTCGCCGACGCTGAAGCGGGTCACGCCCTCGCCGCAGGCGTCGATCACGCCGGCCAGCTCGAAGCCGAGGATCCTCACCCGGCGGGGGCGGAAGAGGCCGTTGTACAGCCGCGCGGCGAAGGGATCGGCGCGCCGCATGCGGCTGTCACCGGCGCTGACGGTGGCGGCGTGGACCTGGATCCGGACCTCATCATGTTTCGGCTCGGGAGTGGGGACCTCGTGGATTTCGAGCACATTGGGGGAGCCGTAGCGGGTGTAGATCATCGCCTTCATGGGTTCCTCCTGGGTCGATCAGGGCGTTCTGCTACCTGCATTCTATACGATGAAGCAGGGTTGTTGGTCGCAGGCCGGCCGGGATCTCAGGGGTAGAAGCATTTGAGGACGCGCAGGGCGTTCAGGGTGAGCCACTTGTTGGGCGCGTCCACCTCGCCCACGTCGAGGGCGGCGTGGGACCAGGCTTCATCCAGCGGCCATGCGCCATCCGGCAGCTGGCGGCCCAGCAGGTAGTCCAGTCCGGCGGCGATGTCCGGTTCTTCAGGTGAGCAGCCCAGACGCCCGAGCGCATCCAGCGCGCTGATGACGGAGAACCCGAAAGAGGGAAAGGTGAGCTTCTCCCAGGTGCCCCAGGTCTCACCCACGTGGTAGCGGCTCATGCGCGGCTGCATGATGAGCGCCTTGACGGCGTCGATGGCGCGGGGAATGGCGGGGTGGGCGGCCGCACGTTCATCCAGCGCGGCGACACGCAGCACGTCGATCGTCGCCCGCAGGCAGCCGCGCTTGCCCTCCGTGCGGCAGAACCACATTCCGTCCTCGCGCTGGGCGGGAAGCAGCCAATGGATGGCGCTGCGCACGCGCGCGTCCTCTCCGTAGCCGAACTGGAGCAGAAAGCGCACAATGCGGGCGTGCGTGCATGGCTCGTTGCGCGTTTCCCACACCCGACCCCTGCCCTTGATCCTGCGACGGCGATAGAAGCCGCCGTCCTCGCGCTGGTGGGTGAACATGACGTCGCACGCCCGGCGGATCGGTTCGAGCTCGGCGCTGAGACCCATGTCGCCCAGCATGGTCAGCACCCAGAAAACACCGAGCCCTGCACGGGGAAGGTAGTAGTCCACCCGGCCCCAGTGGCCGTCGCGGTGCTGGGCAGCGAATAGGGCGGCGATGGGGGGATGGACGGGGATCTGCGCGCGGGCGGTGCGTACCTCGGGATCATCCGGCGGGCGATCAAGCAGATCCGTGAGCGCGAGCGCGCGTACCGGTGGGTCGGCTTCGTCCAGAAGCCAGTCGGTGGGGTCGCTCTGAAGATGCGCTTTCCAGGTGTGCATGCATCACTCCTCTGGGCGAGGAAGAGCGGGAGAGGGTCAATTGGTCAGGAGCACGGCGGCTGTGCTTCCTCGGTGCTGCCCGGAGTGTTTCCAGGCTGCTGGCAAACCCTCGTCGATGATGGAAGCGAGAAGTCTGGAAGCGGATGCTTCAAGGCATCCTGGGCGTGGGGATGATGGAAACAGCCGCCGAACCTGACGATCGCGCAATGGCTCCGACCGCTGCAGGTGGCCTAAAACACACTCCTCACAAGGTTCGATATTTTCCGATACCCGTCGTAGACGGGATGTTCTTCATAATAACCGACGATGGGGATGATTTTCTCTTTCTTGAGCGTATTAACGCCACGCGAGAGGGCTTGCATGAACTTGAAAACACTTCCTGTGGACGTGCTTCCGGCGTGGACAATGAACACCGTAAACGGATCATCTACAATGAGGGGTTTCCACTCCCTGATCATCTTCAGCCATAAACTGTATTCAACCGGGTACCGCTTATCTTCGTTGAATCCCCCGTAAAAGAGCACCGCTTCCCGTCTCACAAAGGTGTTTTCATGGGATACAAAATTCGTGATGGACAGCGCTTTTTCTGAGTGCACTTTCAATGGCAGTGTGTTGGGAAGGAAGATTCGTCTCCCTTTGAATTCCACGATGAGCTTGCCGGTCAGCCAGACCAGTTCAGGGTTGTCCATGAAGTAGGCGGCGACAAGCTGCAGCGATTCGGAATTCCTGTAATACACGTCTGAATGCAAATAATGGAGGATATCCCCGGATGCCTGTTGGGTGGCCGTATTCAATGCTTTCGCAACCCCCTCCGGTTGTGAATGAATGAGTTTAATGGGATAGTCGCCACCGTTTTGTGCGATGTACTCCTCGATGATGTCCAGGGTTCGGTCTGTTGAATACGAGTCATTGATGATGTGTTCGATGTTCTTATAGGTTTGCTTCTGGACGCTCGCCAGGGCTAACGGCAACCATTCTTCGCAGTTGAACGTGCACGTGATGATGGAGATCAAAGGGGATGCTTGGGATCGAAACTGTCGCATATCTCACCTGCTGCTTTATCCGCATACGCGTACTGCTTCATCCAAACCGGGATGTCGCCCATGTCTTCCGCTGACCGCCACCGCAGTCGGCCTGTTGGAGCGGAAATGAGGTGTAAGCTGGTGTCAGGCCATCCTGAGCCCTGTCATTGAATACATAGCTCGACCACACCGTACGAATGCTGCGCTGCCAACGCGCTCTATCAACTAGCTTTGATTATAACGGGTACGTCGCTTCCGTGGTCGACGTTTCCACTGCCGATTCAGGACGCCCTTGAGCTGGCGTCGCTTCCGCACCTGCATTAGGACATCCCTTCCGCACGCGCCTCCATGTACCCTGCGATGCGGATGACCACCTTCCCCGCTTCATGGTCCTGGTCCACCTAGCGATAGGCCGCCGGGAGCTCCTCGAATGCGTAGACCCGGTCGACCAGCAGATGGACAGCACCTTCTTCGAGATGCGGCTTCAGAAAAAGCAGCTGCTCCCGCTCCTCCGGATCGGACCGTGTCATGATGGAGATGGCGCCCCGCGTGCGGCTATCGCCTGACGTAACGGTGGTCGCGTGCACCCGGACACGCACGTGGTTGTCTCCAGGATGCGGCTCGACGACCCCCCTGATTTCCAGCACATCGGGGGGAACCGCAGTGCGTGTTCATCATCGCTTTCATCGCACACTCCAGCGACAACAGGAACGCTCACTGACCGACAGGGTATATACACTGTACGCAGAACTCGCTGTTTTTGTTGCGGATGTTCCTTGCATCTCAGAGCTGGCGAAGCTGCCATCCGTCAGGGCAGACACCCCGATCCTCCCA
>Ga0272441_10009984_pt1 | contig 14512 bp, 11 predicted proteins | sample SSMProp6N_FD_193582 | JGI IMG/M metagenome (GOLD analysis project Ga0272441, IMG submission 193582) | Marine sediment archaeal communities from Little Sippewissett salt marsh, Falmouth, MA, United States - SSM-Prop-6N | ecosystem: Environmental > Aquatic > Marine > Wetlands > Sediment ... | reverse complement strand
CACCTTCGTCTCCTGCAGACAGACCACGTCGGGGTGAACGGCTTCGAGCCACCGGAGCAACAGGGGAAGTCGAACCCGGATTGAATTGATGTTGTACGTCGCCACCGTCAGCTTCATTGCCCCCTCCTTGCACTACGGAGCAATGATGCCGGAAAAGGTTGACACGTCCAAGCCTTCCTCGCGAAGACGCTCGACGTATGGGTTGATTCCGACGGCGTCCGACGCGATGTGTCCCGTGACCACGAGATTTTTCGCGTCTCCGTACTCCTCGCGTAGCTTCGCTGCGTCCTCCGGTCGACAGTGGATATACACCACCGTGTCGATCCCGTGATCGAAGTACGCCTTCGCAACCGCGTAGCCACCGTTCGTTCCCGCGCCGTGCGACATCACGGCTCGCCCGATCCGATTCTCGGGGCGCCCGACGCGAAGTTCGATCTCCGTTGCCGCGTTCCGGAACTCGCCGAACGTCTGCCGAAGGTGTTCGATCATGTTCACAACCCGATTCTCCGGCGAGATCGACCGGATCGCCGCGGCAAGACGTTGTCGCCCAATCTCGTCAAGCGGCGTGTGGATGTTCAGATACGGCATGTCGAGGAGCCGCGCCACAGACGGCGCGTGGTCGTAGTTCTGCATCGACGCCAGCACGCGCCGCGATTCCACGGTCTCCGCCATCACGCGTTGTGCGGTGGCTGGCGGTACGCCCTCGCCGACCATCTGATCGACGTGCCGGAGGAGCACCTCGTGGTAGTGAAGCATCGAACGGCCCGCGCTTGGATGATGCGCAATCGCACAGTCGTACCCTAGATTCTTGGCGAGCATCAGTTCCGCCTGTTTCAGGTCGATCCCGATGAGCACGCGGTGAATCGCCTCGCCCGCGTGGTGAATCGCGCTGTCACCCGGAACCTCTTCCAGCCCCGCCATCTCCAATGCAATCCTCATCAAGTCGTTCGTGTTCACAATCCTCCCTCATTACGGGTCCGGAAACGTGGCCAACGGCGTGAAGTCCGACAGGTTCGATCCGCCGACGAACTCACGTAGGATCGAGGTGTCCGGAACGTTCTCTGTGCCGCACGGCTTGAACCACTGCAGAAGCGCCAGCAACCGATCCGCCTCGATTCGCACTTTGGGCTCGCGGATCTGCCACAGCAGCGGCTCGGCAAGCGGTTTGAGCGCAGCCAACTCATAGACCAAGGCGGAGTTGAACATCGCATCAACGTTCTCCTGGTACGGGAAGATGTTCTCCGCCTCGCCTCGCCGCACGTTCGGCCACATCTCGATCGTCTCGCGGGCCGAGTGGTCCCGCGTGTAGGCGTCGCGCACGATGCGCCGCAGGAGCCGCGTATCCGTAGTGGAGATCCGGTTGTGGATGTCGAGATTGAGTTGCGTCAGTGCAGAGACGAAGACGCGAAAACATGTGTCCGCCATCTCCTCGTCAAGAAGGGTCGGGTTCAGCGCGTGGATTCCCTCGACGAGAAGGATGTGATCCGGCTCGAGACGAACGACCGGACCGTCGGAGCGTTTCCCGGTGTGAAAGTCGAACTGGGGCAGCGCCACGGATTCGCCGGCAACCAGTCGCACCAGGTCGCTGCGCAACCGATCGACGTCCAAGGCGGAAACCGCATCGAAATCCATCTCATCGCCTAGCTTCTGGTACAACCAGTCCCGCGGATGGAAGTAGTCGTCCATCGACAGCGGAAAGGGACGGAGTCCTTGAACGAGCAGCTGAATCGAGAGGCGCTTGCTGAAGGTCGTTTTCCCCGACGCCGACGGACCGGCAATCAGCACGATTCGTACACCGTCTCGATGTCGTTTCGCAATACTGGTTGCGATCTCGATTGTCTTGCGTTCGTGAAGCGCTTCGGAGACGAGGATCACCTCCTCGATCGAACCGTCCCGGATTGAACGATTCAACGACCCGACGTCGTGTAGCCCGAGAAGGGTCAGCCACTGTCCGTACTCGCTGAACACGTTTCGCAGCTCGCGGAACTCCTGTCTCGGTTGAAGGGTGCTCGGATCACGCGACGTGGGAAACCGAAGGACAAACCCGTCGGACAAGGGTTCAAGCCCCCACACGCGAAGATCGCCGAGCGTCGTCGGCATGATGCCGTGGAACACCCCGTCGTACCCGTTGATCGAGTGGACATGAGCCCACTCGAACCCGCAGTCCTGTAGGAGACGGAGCGTACTGCTTTCGCCCCGCGATTCTAGCAACCCCGCGATGTCGCCAAGCGGTCGCTTCCCGTGCCGGACCGGCATGCCTGCGTCGATCAGTTCACGCATCCGCCCTTCGACGGCGCCCAGCTCTTGCTTCGTCAGCGGATCGCGCCCGAGGATCCGGCAGAAGTACCCCCCGTACGGAACCGAGTAGGCAACGTGAAGACGCGCGTTCGCGAACAGCTGATAGACCACGGCGACAAGCAGAAACGAAAGCGCTCGAGCGTAGATTCGGCTTCCCATGCTGTCGCAGCAACGGACCGGATTGACGTCAGCGTCTCGCTCCAACGGCCACGACAGGTCTCGAAGCTTCCCGGCGATCACCGCCGCCATCGGAGGGTCGGTGCGGTCCGGGAACGCCGTACGAAACACATCGTAGACGGGTGTCCCCCGCGGCGCCGCGAACACGCGTCCGTCCGGCAGATGAACGCGCACGTCGGCACGCTCGCCCGCTGTGTAGATGTTTTCCCGAGCCTCGGACACGTCTATCCTCCTTCGAGTAGGGGATAAACCGTATCACAAAGCCGCTCGATTGTCTGGTCCAGATCGTCGAGCACCCGATCGGCAGTAGGGTGTTCGCTCGTCGTTCCCCGGAGGGACTGAACCACCACGTCATACGAAGCCGCGTTCGTCAACCACTCACTCGGGATGTCATCGGGCAGTTCGGTGTCAAGCATCACGCCCCAGGCCAACGTCCATGCTCGAACCACGTTCCCGACGTCGTAGCCACCACCGCCAAGGGCGAGCCAGGGGACCCCGAGATCGCGGAATGCGACGACACAGCGTTCGAACTGCGCCAGGCTCATGCGCAGGTTTGCCACAACGTCGCCAAGGAGCGCGTCCGCGCCAAGCTGTGTAACAAGAACATCGGGATGAAACGCCTGAAGAAACGGGATTACGACGGCTTCGAACGCCCGTTGGTACGCCTCGTCGCCCGCTCCGGGTTGAAGCGGGATGTTGATCGCTCTGCCCGTCGCCTCCTCGGCCCCCGTCTCCTCGACGAAACCCGTCCCTGGGAAGATCGTGTAGCCCGTCTGGTGGATGGAAAGCGTTAGGACCTCGCGCGTTCGGTAGAACGCCTCCTGTACGCCGTCTCCGTGATGCGCATCGATGTCCACGTACGCGACACGCATGCCGGCACTACGCAACGTCTGGATCGCCAGCACCGCATCGTTGATGTGGCAGAAGCCGGACGCCTTCGACGGCATCGCGTGATGAAGCCCCCCCGAGATGTTCAGTGCTCGTTCTGACCGGCCTTCGAGGATCTCCTCTGCACACTGAATCGACGCCCCGGCCACGGTCATCGCCCAGTCGTACACATCCGTGAACACCGGATTGTCGCCCGTCCCCAGGTTGTGCGAGAAGAGGTTCGGCACCCACATCCCGCTGCTCGCCAGCCGGAGTGTCTCCAGATACCCCTGCGAGTGAAAGCCGAGCGCCTCCCGCTCGTGTGCCAGCCGCGGGGAGAGCAGCGATACGTCGGCTCGATCGATCAGACCGTATGCCGCCATCAGATCCATCGTCAGCCCCAGCCTGTGCACCTTGAACGGATGATGCGGGCCGAAGTCGAACCGCCCCAGCGAGCGAACGTCTACCAATGCTTTCTTCACCGCACATCTCCTCTATCGAATGCTTCCCTGCCCGCCCAACGTCTCGGGCACGTCTCTACTGCTAGAATGACCACGTCTCTGCAAGGTCAGCCTCGTTCAGATTCCACGGATCGCAGCCCAAGCCGACAACCCCCGACTGCCCGGTGGTCTCCGCGACGGCGTACATCGTGCCGTCAATCGTGAAGACGGTACGCGAACCGCTTCCACATGCGGCGGAGAGCGACGAGCCGGAGGCAATCGGCACCAGTGCCAAGACGTGATCAGGAGTTCCATCGTCGTTCGTGTCGACGAACGCGAGCCTTGGTGCAAGACCTTTCGCACACAGCAGGCTGACGTACAGAATCGCCGAATCCTCGCAATCCCCCGCGCCGTCCACCAACGTCTCCAGCGGATAGAGCGGCCACTCCTCCCCTGCGGGGTCCGCCTCGTAGCGGATCGCACCCTGAACGAAGGCCAGTGCTTCCTTCGCGTACTCCAGATCGTTGGGTGCATACTCATACAGCACGTCAGCGACATCCTGCTCCAGCGTCGGATCGTCCAGTGGATCGAGGACGTAGTCGGCGTAGTTGTAGTTGTCGATCAGGGGACTACGGATCCGGCCACGATACGTCATGTAGAGCGAGTACGGTAGAGCCATCTCTCGCGTCCGGTTCTCTCCCAGGGGCGACGTCCACGAGTACTCGTATACCACGTAGCCGTCCGGAATCTCGCGTACGGTAATCGGAATCGCAGAAGACGCAGTGTTGCCGACCTCATCCGTCACGCGGAGCGTCACAACGTGCGTGCCGGGAGAGAATGTGTGCGTCACCGTCTGCCCGCTTCCCGTGCCGCTCGATCCCAGCGTCCAGGCATACGTCAGCGCATCGCCGTCCGGATCCACGGACGCGGACGCATCGAACGTGACCGTCAGCGGAGCGTACCCATCCGTCTTCGATGCGTCGAATCGGGCGACAGGAGCTCTGTTCTCGCGTAACAGCCCGCATCCGGATATCAAGAGCCCAACTGTAACTCCCATCAGTACGATCATCACCCGTCGTCCCATGAACGGCCTCCCCCCTGTCAGGTTCCAGGCTGTGCATTGTAGAGGACGCCGCAGTACGGCTCAATCCATGAAAGCCCCTTCGGCTGGGATTTCCCCTTCGTTTCCCCGTTGACCTAGTATTCTATCTGTGCTACCATCGTCCGATTCAAGGGGGCTGCTCGATGTATATGATCATCGTGGGTGCGGGCAGTATTGGAACCAGTCTGATCGACATCGCGGTCAACGAGAAGAACAACGTCGTCGTCATCGATTCCAATGCCGACCGAGCGCGTGAGATCCGAGACAAGTACGACATCACTGTGCTCAACGCCAATGCCACGCTCAACGAGACCCTACGGGAGGCCGGGTCCGAGCGAGCGGACGCGCTGATCGTTACGTCAAGCGACGACGCGGTGAACCTGATGGTGGTCTCGATTGCCGTAGACCTGGGAATCGCATCGGTCGTGAGCATCGTCAACAACGCGGAGCACGCCGAGCTGTTCCGCCGGCTTGGCGCGAACGTGATGGAGAACCCCGAGGACATCATCGCCAACCACTTGTACAACGCCGTGAAGCGGCCGAACGTGCAGGACTTCACCATGCTTCCGCTCGGTGGGCAGGTGTTCCGTCTTGAGATCGGCCCGGACTCCCCGCTCGTCGATCGATCGATCGCCGAGAGTCGCCAACGAAACACCCTTCCCGATGCGCTGTACGTGCTCGCCTTGTCGCGCGACGGGAGGCAATCGGTCGTGACGGACGAGACGGAGATCGACGAGGGCGACATCCTGACGTTTTTCTCGCTCGAACGGTCGAGCGATGACTTGATCTCCAGACTCATCGGATGAGCCGCTCGATACTACTCAGGAATCAGGATCTCCCCATCATTCTTCGCGACCTTGGCCTCTTGGTCCCGGTCGTCGGATTCATGGCGATCATTTCGCTCGTCATCCCTTTGCTGTTCCACGAGTCGTATGCGATTCTCCCCCTCATCATCACGGCCGGGTTGTCGTTCGCCCTCGGGGCGGCGTTGTACTTCCCGTTTCGAAACGCCGGGGAGACCCGGCTGAAGCACGGGATGATCATCGCGGCGCTCGGCTGGCTCCTCGTCGCTCTTCTCGGATCGCTGCCGTTTGTCTTGACTGCGCTGTTTGCGCAATCGGCCGGCACAGCGGGCGAGCCACTGTTGTACTTCCGCGATCCTGCCAACGCGTTCTTCGAGGCAGTCTCCGGGTACACGGGGACCGGTCTGTCGATGGCCGCTCGGGCCGACTTGCTCCCTCGCACCCTCCAGTGGTGGCGCAGTTTCATCGAGTGGATCGGGGGCATGGGGGTCATCGTCGTCATGCTCGCGATCCTCGCCGGGCCGCGTCCCGGAGCAGCGACGTACAGCCTCTACTACGCGGAAGCCCGCGGGGAGAAGATCCATCCCAGCGTCGCCACCACACTACGAACGATGTGGTGGATCTTCCTTCTGTACACGTTCATCAGCGTCATTGCTCTCTGGGGTGCCGGAATGCCGATGTGGGAATCGGTCAACCACGCGATGACGGGCATTTCCACGGGGGGGTTCAGCGTAACCGCCAACAGCATTGCGAGTTACGACAGCGTGGCCATCGAGATTGTCCTCATTCCCATCATGCTTCTCGGTGCGATCAGCTTCGCCGTGCACTATGAGATGATGCGTGGAAACGGCCGGATCCTCTGGCAGGACTTCCAAACCCGATGGTTCCTGTTGATCGTCCTAGCGGGGATCATCCTTCTCGCCGCGGAGAATCTACTGGTCCTTCCTTGGACAACCAGCCTGAGGGAGTCGTCCTTCCAGTTCGTCTCCGCAATCACGTGCACGGGCTTCCAGACCGCTGACATCGCGTCGTGGACGAGCACCGGCAAGCTTCTGCTGGCCATCGCGATGGCCGTCGGAGGCGCTGCAGGGTCGACCGCTGGAGGCATCAAGATCATCCGCATGCTCGTGCTCGTCCTCGGCGTTCAGTGGCGTTTCCGCAAGATCGTCGCTCCACGCGGCGCGATTGTTCCCTTCCGAATCGGTCGCACCAGCATCAACGACGAGGACGTCGGGCAACGGCTGGAGGACGCAAGCCTTATCCTTTTCCTGTGGCTTGTCTTCCTCGGTCTCGGAATTCTCATGTTGCTGCACTTCACGAAGGAGTTCTCCCTCGCGGATGTCGTGTTCGAGGTCGCGAGCGCTCAGGGAAACGTCGGTCTGTCGGTTGGAATCACGCAGCCGACCATGTCGCTCGCCAGCAAGCTCACGCTCTGCTTCAACATGTGGGTCGGCCGGCTCGAGATCATCCCGATTCTCATGCTCATCCGCTCGTTGTTCCTCGGCGTTCAGTAGACGAGCGAATCACGAGCCATCGTTCTGTTCGAAGGACTGACGGTATACTGTCTGACGAGCCACGATCCTGTTTCGATCGACAGAAGGAGGCCCTGTGTCCCGAAGAACCTTAACCGTGTACATCCTGGCAACCTTGTCTCTGACCCTCTCCCTATCGGCCAGTCAAAGGACCGACTTCCTCTTCCTGGACGAGATTGAGATCGGGATGACGGGAATCGGCAAGACCATCGTGGCCGATGACGTGATCAGCGAGTTTGACGTAGACGTGCTGGGCGTTATCGATCAAGCGGGGGATCTGTCCGATTTCATCGTGGTGCGCGTGAGCGGTGGGGCCATCGGACACGCCGGCGGAATCGCTCAGGGGATGAGCGGTTCCCCGATCTACATCGACGGCAAGCTGATCGGCGCGCTGAGTCGTGCCGCCGAATGGTCCAAGGAGATCACGCCGATCGGGTTGGTGACCCCGATCGAGCCAATGCTCGCGATCGCCGACAGCGTCGCGTCGTACGCCACGGCACGCGAGGAGGCCATCTTGCAGGACGTTGCGCTCGTCGAAGGCGCCTGCCTGCCAGACGACGCAACGATCGCAGCTGCGCCGAATACGATCTTCTCCGCTCCGGTGGCAACCCCGCTCCTAACCAGCGGTCTCTCGGATCGTGGCCGCAACGCGTTGATGGTCGGGCTCAGTAGCCCATCGGACTTCGCAGGAAGCCGAACGATCGAGTCGTTCCTCCCGGCCACTGCCTCCACCGCTTTCGACGGCGGCCTCGCCGCTATCGGGCTATCCCTCCTGCCGCTGGCCGCCCAGGGGACCCATGCCGCCATTCCCACCGAGTCGCTCGAACCGGGAAGCGGAATCGGTGTGGCCCTCGCAACGGGAGACGTCACGATCGGCGCACTGGGAACGCTGACATACCGAGACGGGAACACGGTAGTCGGATTCGGACACCCGTTCCTCTCGAACGGCGAATCGGCGTTCCCGATGACGACTGTGTCGATTATCGACACCATGAAGACGCTGGACGCGCCGTTCAAGCTCGGCACACTCGGGAACATCATCGGCACCGTCCTCGAAGATCGTACTGCCGCGATCGGCGGCAGCATCGGCGTCGAGCCGACAACGATCGACGTGTCAGTCGGCGTCTACGATGCAGATCAGGATCAAACGCAGACGTTCGACATCGCCATCGTCAACGAGCCGCTGTTGACCCCGGAGATCCTGCTCGCCTCGACCCTCGAGGCCGTCGACACGGCGCTCGATCGGATCGGGCAGGGAACCGTCGAGATGACAATTCACGTGTCGGGCAGTGGGATGCCGAGAGCGCTCGAGCGGCGCGACATCTTCCTCAGCACGCGGGACATCGCCATCTACCCTGCCCTGCAACTGGCGAGCCTCGCATCATACCTGCAGTACAACGAGTTCCAGGATCCGGAGTTTGAGCAGGTTGCCGTATCGATGCAGGTCAGCAAGGAGATCCGGGCCATCCGCATCATCAACCTCGAACTCGACGCGTACGTCTATGCGCCGGGCGACAACGTGCTGTATCGCGTGACCCTGCAAACGTACCAGGGCGACATACGCACGGTGGAGGGAAAGCTAGCGATTCCCGAGGACTTCCTGTCGGACACAACGCTCGTCGTCCGCGCGTACGGCGGGCCCCGAGCCCTCGAGCGCGGCGAGACGCCGCGCGTCATCAGCACGCTCGCAGAACTGCTCGAGGCGATCGAGGAAATCCGCGCCTACGATTCCCTGACCATCGAGCTCTTCGCGGAGGACCCGTACAGCACGTACACCGACGCGCTGCACGGCGTAACCGAAGAGATCATTGAGTTTCCCGGATACGTCATCTACGACGAGTGGGAGCAAGCCGCACTGCTTCTCACCTCCTACGAGAGCGGCGAACCCGACTGGTAACCCGTGTTCTCTCTTTCGGAGATCACCCGGATCGTGTCCGGCCGACGTCGCGCGCCGCTGGAGCGACCGGTTCTTGGGTTCTCGCACGACTCGCGCGCGGTTCAGACGGGAGATCTGTTCGTCGCGCTGCGCGGACAGCGAACCGATGGTCATCGTTTCCTCGACCAGGCGTACCGGCGCGGGGCGGTCGGCGCGCTGGTCTCCGATCCGAGTGCCGTACCGCATCACGCAGTCAATGCCATCGTCGTTGCTGACCCGCTGCACGCGCTACAGGCTCTTGCTCACGCGTGGCGAGGACGCGTCCGGGGGCACATCTTCGCCATTACCGGAAGCAACGGGAAAACGACCACGAAGCTTCTCCTCGCCCACCTCTTGGCGGGGACGTGGCGCGTGCACGCAGCTGCCGAGAACTACAACACCGAGATCGGTCTGCCGCTTGCTCTCCTCGCGATGCCGGAAGACACCGAGGTCGGCGTGTTCGAACTCGGAGCAGAGAGGCCCGGCGACATCCGGTTGCTCGCCGAGATTCTGGACCCGACCGCCGCGCTGATCACCGGCGTGGGCGCGAGCCACCTTGCGGGATTCGGAACTGTCGAGGCGGTCGCTGAGGAGAAGTGGAGCCTGGTGGGGTCCCTGCCCTCGGACCGCGTCGCGTTCGTCAACGCGGACGTTCCCGCGCTCCGCACCCGAGCCGCCCTTCGACCGTCCTGCAGTACAGTGGGATTGGCTCACGGTGCGTTTCGCGGGCGGATCGTGCAAGACGTGCCCCGGCTCGTACTCGCGACAACAGATCCATCGATGACGCTCGACTCCCCGCTGCTTGGCGGGCACAACGCCGTCAATGTTCTTCTCGCCGCTGCCGGCGCCATGGACATCGGGCTCCCACCCGAACAGGTCGAGTCGCGGCTTCGCACCGCGCCGACCCCGCCCCATCGATTGCAGCGTATCGACACGCCCTTCGGGTGCGTCCTCGACGATACGTACAACGCCAATCCCGCATCGACGAGCGCTGCTCTGAGCGTCCTCGCTTCCCTGGGAACGGCGGACACGCAACGCGTGTTCGTCTTCGGGGACATGCTCGGTCTCGGCGCTGAAACCGACGCGGCCCATCGACGGATCGTCGGTGTCGCGATCCAGAGCGGCGTCGACGCAATCCTCCCGGTCGGCGACTCCGCAACACACGCATGTCGAGCCGCTGGCGACCCGCGGATCATCATCCGGGAACGAACCGAAGTCGTCCGCGTCGTTCGCAGAATGGCCGCCGAACGATCGACGATCGTTCTCGTGAAGGGTTCTCACGGACTGGCCATGGGGACCCTCGTCGACGCACTGCGCCTGGGCACGGCTGCGCACCCCTAGGACGAGGCAATGAGCGGGACCCGCTCGAACCGATCGACATCCACCAGTCCGCGGTCCGTCAGCTTGAGATGCGGGATCACCGGAAGCGCGAGGAACGACAGGGTCATGAACGGTTGTGCAAGCGGGCTGCCCAACCGATGAGCGGCTTCGCGCAGCGCGCGCTCCGCAGCGGCAACCTCCGAAGCCGGCTGTTCCGACATCAGACCGGCAATCGGAAGCGCCAGTTGCGCCAACTCCTCTCCGTTGTCGATCGCGATCTGTCCTCCGCCGAGCTGTGCCAGCCGGTTGACCGCCGCGGCCATGTCGCGGTCGTTTGCTCCGACGACCACGATGTTGTGTGCGTCATGCGCGACGGACGAGGCGATCGCTCCGCTTCGCAAGCCAAATCCACGAACGATTCCGACGCCGATTCGCCCGGTCCCCCGATGACGCTCGATGACCGCTGCCTTGAGAAGGTCGGCGTCCGTGTCCGCGCGAACCTCACCGTCCACTGGCTGAACAAGCGCGCGGCCGTCGCCAGTGAGAATCTGGTTCGACGCAACCTCAACCACGCGGATCGTCACCGGGTCGGGTTCGTGCACGGAAAGGTCGATCCGGAACGATTCGGCGGCTACCCGTACGTCGAGCGCACCGCGGCGTAGCGCGCCCTCATGCGGCGGGCAGGGCACGACACAGCAACCGTCTTCCTCCACGACAACGCGCCCGTCGACGAACACAGAACGGATGGACAGGGTTTCCAGATCGTCCACAACGAGGAGGTCGGCGTGATATCCCGGCGCAATCGCTCCAAGGTCCGAAAGGCCGTACGCCCTCGCAGCGTGCACGCTTGCCGCCGAGACGGCAACCGGAATCGGCACGCCGGATGCCACAGCCTGCAGGACACCAGAGCGGATGTGTCCCCACTCGAGAATCGTCTCGGCGTGGCGGTCGTCCGTGCAGAAGTGGACGAACGGTGCGGTGCGCTCACCGAGCAGCGGCAGCAACGCATTGAGGTCCCGTGCCGATGATGCGTCGCGCATCAAGACGTGCATACCGGCCCGCAGCTTCTCCGACGCCTCGGCAAGTGTCGTGCTCTCGTGGTCAGTGCGGGGCCCGGCCGCGATGTAGGCACACAACGGTTCACCCACGAGGCCGGGTGCATGACCGTCGATCGGTCGGCCGCCCGCGGCGTCGAGCTTCGCCAGGACGTCCGGCGCGTTCGCCAGAACCCCGGGGTAGTTCATCATCTCACCGAGACCCAACACCCCATCCCAGGAGAGCATTTCACGTACAGCAGCGGCGTCGAGTTCGGCTCCAGATGCATCGAACGGGCACGACGGCACGCACGACGGGGCCATGAAGTACGTCCGGAGCGGAAGGCGCTTCGCCGCATCGATCATCCAGCGAACGCCGTCAGAGCCGAGAACGTTCGCAATCTCGTGTGGATCGGCAATCACCGCCGTCGTACCGTGAGGAAGCACGGCGCGGGCAAACTCGTTCGGAGCGAGGTGAGAGCTCTCGATGTGGACGTGTGTGTCGATGAAGCCCGGCAGAACCCACGCCCCCCGCACGTCGTACACCGTCGACGCAGTCTCCGCTGCAAATCCGCTGATCCGCCCATCCGTAATCGCCACGTCCGACCGCGCGAATCGTCCGCTGAACACGTCGAGGACGAGTCCGCCTCGCAGAATGACATCCGCTTCCATCACACGCTCCTCATCGTCTACGCGGTCGCCTCACCGACATCCTCGGTGTATCCCAATGCCCGCAGTGTATCCTCGTCGGAGTACGGCGTCGCCCGATCGCCTACCCTCTGGACAACCTCGTGCCCCTTGCCCGCAAGAAGGACGACTCCGGCGCTCGGCGTCTGTCGAACCGCCGCCGCGACCGCCGCACGCCGGTCAAGCTCGACGGACACACTCCGAGACTCGATCCCCTTCAAGATGTCGCGGGCAATCGCATCGGGGTTCTCCCGCTTCGGATTGTCACTCGTCACAACGATCGCGTCCGCCCACTCCGACGCGACGGAACCCATTCGCATCCGCTTCTCGCGGTCGGCGTCCCCCGGACAGCCGAACACGACCGTGACCCGCGGGTACGTTGCACGGAGCCACCGGAGAACCTGATCCAGGCCGTCCGGATTGTGAGCGAAGTCGACGACCGCATCGGGGCCTCCGATTCGTGTGAAACGCTTCACTCGTCCGGCGGGGGCGCGAAGCTCCGGTAGACGAGACACGACCTCGTCCCAGGAGAGGTCACAGGAAAGCGCCGTGCACGCCGCCGCGAGCACACTGGCAACCACAAACGGGCCCGGGATCGGCAGCACGACCGCCGTTGACTTTCGACGATACCCAAGGACGAAATCGGTCGACCGGGCGCTCGCGCGAACACATCGTGCCGTCACGTCGGCGTCTTCCGCGAACCCAAAAGTGGCCACCCGAGCGCGGGTCGCGCGGCGGAACGCGTCCGCCTCCGGATCGTCTCGATTAACGACCGCCAAGCCGCTCGGCGGAAGCCGCTCGAAGAGACTCACCTTGGCGCGGACGTACTCAGACCACGTCGGGTGAACGTCCATGTGGTCGTATGACAGGTTGGTGAACACCGCAACGTCGAACGCGACCTGATCCAGACGATGCTGTGCCAGCCCGGCGGACGAGGCTTCCACCACCAAGTGCGTCTTCCCGTCCTGGACAGCCTGCCAGGCGACGTGCTGGATGGTCGGACTCGTGGGGGTCGTCAGCGCCAACGGATCTGTGGCAGCATTCGTGACGGTGTCGATCCGCGCCGTTCGCCGTTCGCCGAACAGCTGTGCGATGAAACGGCATACGGTCGTCTTCCCATTCGTACCCGTCACGCCGATGGTGAACAGCTTGGTCGTCGGCCGATCGTAGAACGCCGCTGCGACGGCCGCCAGTGCGCGGCGGGCGTCGGTGACGACCACCGTCGGGAGCCCGACCTCCAGCGACGACTGCGCGAGAACCACGGCCGCCCCACGGGAGGCGGCGTGCCGCGCGTGCTCGCTTGATCGGTCCGTCGCTCCAGGGACTGCCACGAACAGGTCGCCCGGCTGCACGCGCCGTGAGTCGTCGGACACCCCGGTTACCCAGCAGTGACCGCCAGTCGCACCCGCAGCCGGCAGATCCGCCGCCTGCAACAGGTCAGCCAGCCGCTTCGGCGACGGGTTCACGGTGCGCCCCCATTCGGTACATGTAGATTGGGTATCCATCCACCGATTCGCCGATCGTATCCGGCGTCCACCCCCACATCGGGTGGTAGTAGCTCACGAGCCGGGATCCGGGTTTCATCGTTCGTCGCAGCCGTTCTTGCAGACGGAAGTTCGACGTCGCAGACAGAAAGAGAATCACGACGTCAGCGTCTCCTGCATCATACGTGTACATGTTGGAGCGAACGATTCGCGTGCTCCTCGACACGCCGGCGAACAGGGCCCACGTACGGGCCCAGAGAACGCGGATCGGATCGATCTCCACGCCGGTGGCGCGTGCACCGTACTCCCGTGCCGCGGCAATGATGATCCGGCCGTCCCCACACCCAAGATCAACCAGATGCTCGCCCGCCTGGAGCTCCGAGACGAACAGGATCCTTCGCACAGTCGCCCGGTCGGTCGGCTGCCACAGCGCGTCGAGCGTCAGATTCCACGCGAGCCACAAGAGGGTCAGCCCGCCGAGTGCGACGCCGATCGCCCAGGCCATTTAGAATCGCAGGAGAAGCGCTCCCTCGTACACCGGGCCGGTAGTCCAGATGCCCTCTGTGTATCGGAGCAGGTAGCGGACGTGTAGCGAGAACTCCACCGCGTCGACGGGTAGGATTCGAAGGCCGGCAACCGCCTCGAGGACGAGACCCGTCGAGAATGGAGGGGGCGTCATCGCGACGCCGATTCCCACCCCGAAGAACGGGTCGACTGGATCAACCGAATAGTGGGCGATCACCGTTCCGGTCGCCAGCATCAGCCCTTCGATGTTCTCTTGAACAGCGAACCCGGCCTCCGCCCGTAGGTCAACGAACTCAAACACCGACACCTCGGTCAGCGCGCTGAAGAG
>Ga0272441_10009983_pt1 | contig 14513 bp, 12 predicted proteins | sample SSMProp6N_FD_193582 | JGI IMG/M metagenome (GOLD analysis project Ga0272441, IMG submission 193582) | Marine sediment archaeal communities from Little Sippewissett salt marsh, Falmouth, MA, United States - SSM-Prop-6N | ecosystem: Environmental > Aquatic > Marine > Wetlands > Sediment ... | reverse complement strand
CAAGATCATTGATCTTGGAATAAACACAAAGTGATGAGATCAATCCGATATTAGGACCTTCAGGGGTCTCGATGGGACACAGGCGGCCGTAGTGAGTGTAGTGAACATCTATTACTTCAAACCCGGCTCTTTCGCGTGACAGTCCTCCCGGACCCAGTGCCGACATTCTTCTTTTGTGTGTCATCTCAGCCAGCGGGTTGGTCTGATCCATGAACTGTGACAGCTGGTTTGTTCCAAAGAATGAATTGATAACCGAAGATAATGTCTTGGAATTTATCAGATCAACCGGTGTAAACACCTCGTTGTCCCTTACATTCATTCTTTCCCTTATCGTTCTTGCCATACGGGCCAGTCCTACTCCGAACTGGTTATAAAGCTGTTCCCCCACTGTTCTTACCCGGCGGTTACTGAGATGATCAATATCATCAATATCCGTCTTTGAGTTAATAAGTTCAATAAGGTATTTTATGATTTCAATAATATCTTCTTTTGTCAGCACCTTGACATCCGAGTCGGTATTCAGTCCGAGCTTGGTATTGATCCTGTAACGTCCCACTTCGCCAAGATCATATCTCTTATCGGAGAAGAACAATTTATCAATGACATCCCTTGCTGTTGCCACATCAGGTGGTTCAGCATTCCTTAACTGCCTGTAGATATACAGTACAGCTTCTTCTTCAGAATTACAGGGATCTTTGTGCAAGGTATTGTAAATGATTGCATAATCAGAAACATTCTGGTCTTCCCTGTGTAGTAATATATCTTTAGTACCTGAGTCGACAATCAGGTCAATATGTTCATTTTCAATAACTGTTTCACGGTCCAGTACTACTTCATTCCTTTCAATTGAAACCAGCTCGCCGGTATCTTCATCAACAAAGTCTTCAAACCAGGATTTAAGCACCCGGGCAGCTAATTTTCTACCTACCAGTCGCTTCAGGTTTGTTTTGGATACTTTTTGTTCTTCTGCGAGTTTAAATATCTCAAGTATTTCCTTATCGCTCTCATAACCGATGGCACGCAGGAGTGTTGTTACTGGAAGTTTCTTCTTCCTGTCTATATATGCGTACATCACGTTATTAATATCTGTGGCGAATTCTATCCATGATCCCTTGAACGGTATAATACGTGCTGAATACAGTTTTGTCCCGTTGGCATGAATGCTCTGGCCAAAGAAGACACCCGGTGAACGGTGCAGCTGGGATACAACTATCCTTTCAGCCCCGTTTATTACGAAAGTACCTCTTTCAGTCATATAGGGAACCGTACCCAGGTATACATCCTGTATTACAGTATCAAAATCCTCATGTTCAGGATCAGTACAATACAATTTTAGTTTTGCCTTCAGAGGGACACTGTATGTCAATCCCCTCTCAATACATTCTTCTATGGTGTATCTGGGCGGATCAACTGAATAATCCAGAAACTCAAGTATGAAGTTATTTCTCGTGTCACTTATAGGAAAATTTTCATTAAATACCCTGTACAGCCCCTCAATTTTCCTGTTCTCAGGTGTTGTTCCCATCTGGAAAAACTCCCTAAAAGACTTCAATTGAACCTCCAGAAAATCAGGATATTCCAATTGATTCTTGATCGTAGCAAAACTGATTCTTTTATTACTTTTTGAGGTCATTTATTATATAATTAAATGAACTTGTTATTAAAACGACAAAAAGGCTTGATCCCGATTTGAGCCGGGATCAAACCTAAAAACCTTCATAGGGTAAAGCTTATTTAAGTTCAACTTCGGCTCCTGCTTCTTCCAGTTGTTTCTTAATCCTTTCCGCCTCATCTTTTGCAGCGCCTTCCTTAATAGGTGCCGGTGCAGCATCAACCACAGCTTTTGCTTCTTTGAGGCCCAGACCGGTTATTTCCTTAACAAGTTTAACGATCTGCAGTTTCTGGCCTCCGGGAGCTTTAAGCATAACATCAAACTCGTTCTTTTCTTCAGCGGCAGCTGTTTCACCTCCGCCTGCAGGACCAGCCACAGCAACAGCTGCAGCAGCCGGCTCGATACCATGCTCTTCCTTTAATATGTCTGTAAGTTCATTAACTTCTTTTACAGTTAGGCCTACTAATTCTTCTGCTAACTTTTTAAGATCTGCCATCTCTCAGATTATTTTAAAATGATTATTACTAGTCTAATTTTCTCTTTTAGCGAGTGTTTGAAGCACTCCATTAATATTATTTGAACCCGACTGCAATGCTGATATAACATTTTGCATTGGTGAGCGCAATAGCGCAATCAAATCTGCAAGAAGTTCATTCTTCGATTTGAGTGCAGCCAGTGTGTCGAGTTGAGTGTCACCGATATAAATCGACTCTTCAACAAATGCGCCTTTCAGTAAGGGTTTATCATGTTTTTTACGGAAGTCCTTGAGCATTTTTGCAGGTATATTTCCGATATTACTAAACATGATAGACGTAGAACCTTTCAGAACATCATATAGTTCTTCAAAGTCTCTTTCAGATTTATCCAGGGCTCTTTTGAGAAGTGTGTTTTTAACGACAATCAGCTTGATGTCTTTCTCAAAACAGGCTCTTCTCAGATCCGATGTATGGGCAGCATTAAGTTCGGCAATATCCGTCAGGTAAAAGTGGCTGTATTCATCGAATTGTTCAGCCAGGCTGTCTATTATTGCTTGTTTTTCTTTGCGTTTCATTGTTCCTCCCTAATTTCAGATTTTTTCTTCAAGACCCTTGGGGTCTACCTTTATTCCCGGGCTCATTGTGCTCGAAAGGAAAATACTCCTTATGTATGTTCCCTTTGTAGCAGCCGGTTTAAGTTTATTAATTGTTGAAATAAATTCTTTGGCATTATCAACAATTTTCTGAGGTTCAAATGAAACCTTCCCTATTGGAGTATGAATGATTCCGTATTTGTCAACTTTGAAATCAATCTTACCCTGTTTTACTTCAGATACAGCCTTACCTATATCCATAGTTACAGTACCACTTTTAGGATTAGGCATCAGTCCTCTCGGACCGAGTATCTTACCTAACGGACCGATCTTACCCATAACGCTTGGCATGGTAATCACCACATCTACATCAGTCCAGCCACCCTTGATTTTTTCAATATACTCATCAAGACCGACATGGTCGGCTCCGGCTTCTTTCGCTTCTGCTTCCTTATCAGGTGTGCATAATACAAGCACCCTGGTTTCTTTACCCGTTCCATGGGGAAGGGAAACAACTCCGCGAACCATCTGATTTGATTTCCGTGGATCAATACCTAACCTTACATCCATATCAACCGATGCATCAAATTTGGTGTGAGTTACCTCCTTAACCAGTTTGGCTGCTTCGCTTAATGTATAAAGCCTGTCCCTTTCGATTTTCTCAAAGGCCATCTTTTTGTTCTTGGTAAGTTTAGTCATTTTATCCTTTAAATAAATTTTAGTTACTACCCGGGAAGTTACCTTTTACAGTAATTCCCATACTCCTGGCAGTACCAGCTACCATTCTCATGGCCGACTCAACCGTAAAACAGTTTAAATCTTCCATTTTTTCTTCAGCAATCTTACGCACCTGGTCCCAGGTCACTGCTGCCACCTTGGTGATATTCGACTCGGATGAGCCTTTCTTTACCCTGGCCGACTCCAAAAGCTGAACAGCCACCGGTGGTGTTTTTGTAACAAAGTCAAATGACTTGTCAGCGTAAACGGTGATAATAACCGGAATAACTTTACCGGCCTTATCCTGGGTCCTCGCATTAAACTGCTTGCAGAACTCCATAATATTAACACCCTTGGCACCCAGTGCAGGGCCCACGGGTGGTGATGGATTAGCTGCACCGCCACGTATTTGTAACTTGATGATTCCAGCAATTTCTTTTGCCATAATTCACATTTTGCTTAGTTTACGCGAGAGCTTGGCAGTTACTCAGGAAGCATTATAAATTATTGTAACCACCAATATCTTAATTATTTTATAATTCCTTAACTTTCTTTTTCTACTTGCATAAAACTCAGTTCAAGAGGTGTTTTCCTGCCGAAAATCTTAACCATAACTTTAAGTTTTTTCTTTTCATCATTCACCTCTTCAATGATACCTGTAAAACTGTTAAACGGACCATCTACCACCTTAACGGATTCACCAACATAAAAAGGAACATTTATTTCCTCGTCGCTGGCAGCCAACTCATCAACCTTACCTAGTATCCTGTTAATCTCAGATTTCCTGAGAGGTACTGGTTCACCTTCTTTCGTACCCAGAAAACCTATGACGTTCGGTATATTTTTCAGTATATGTGGTATTTCACCTACCAGGGCGGCTTCGATAAGCACATATCCAGGAAAGAAGTTTCTTTCTTTACTGATCTTCTTCCCGGCCCTTATCTGATAAACCTTTTCCTGGGGAATAAGTACCTGTGAAATATAATCCTGGAGTTCAAGACGGTTAATTTCGCTTTCAATATATTCCTTTACCTTCTTTTCTTTCCCACCTATCGCACGTAATACATACCACTTCTTTACATTCTCACTCATCGGAACGTCCTGCTTTTAATATAACAACCTGTATACAAATGACATAATATTGTCAAAGGCATAATCCATAACCCATACTGCCAGAGCAATAATAAGTGAAGCAATCATTACAACTGTTGTACTGTTCTGCAATTCACTCCATGTCGGCCATGTTACCTTATGTATAAGTTCGGTAAACGACTCCTTTATATATTTCCTGATCTTTTTCATTTCGTAAACAGTTTGCACGGGAGGAGAGACTCGAACTCCCGACACCTGGTTTTGGAGACCAGTGCTCTACCAACTGAGCTACACCCGTATACCGGCTGACAGGGGGAGTGCTCAGTCACCCCCTGCTTTAAAACCTGTATCAATTATATTACTCAATAATTTCGGTAACCTGGCCTGCACCCACTGTTCTACCACCTTCACGTATTGCAAATCGCAATCCCTTGTTAATGGCAACAGGGGTAATAAGTAATACCTCTATCGTAACCCTGTCACCTGGCATAACCATTTCTGTTCCTTCAGGAAGCTTAACTTCTCCAGTAACATCGAGTGTTCTCAGGTAAAACTGAGGACGGTAGTTAGTATGGAAAGGAGTATGGCGTCCGCCTTCTTCTTTCTTCAGAACATAAACTTCGGCTTTGAACCTGGTATGAGGTGTGATTGATCCTGGTTTGGCAAGTACCATTCCCCTTTTGATCTCACGCTTATCAACACCACGCAGCAATAATCCAACATTATCGCCTGCTTCACCACGATCGAGAATTTTGCGGAACATTTCAACACCTGTGCAGACAGTCTTCCTTTTATTGGCACCCAGTCCTATCATTTCAAGCTCATCACCTGTATGAACAACACCTGTTTCAATACGTCCGGTGGCAACAGTTCCACGTCCGGTGATTGAGAATATATCTTCCACGGGCAACAGGAATGGTTTTTCATTATCACGGGGAGGAATAGGAATATACTCATCCACTGCTTTCATGAGTTCGATAATTTTATTTTCCTCATCCGGATCACCATTGAGTGCTTTCAGTGCAGATCCAAGGATCACAGGGGTGCCGTCTCCGTCAAACTCATAGAAATCAAGAAGTTCACGAACTTCCATTTCAACGAGTTCAAGGAGTTCCTGGTCATCCACCATGTCTACTTTGTTCAGGTATACAACGATCTTAGGCACGTTAACCTGACGTGCAAGCAGGATATGCTCACGTGTCTGGGGCATCGGTCCATCAGTTGCTGCAACAACCAGGATTGCTCCGTCCATCTGGGCGGCACCTGTTACCATGTTCTTAACATAGTCAGCGTGACCAGGGCAATCAACGTGTGCATAGTGACGGTTTTCTGTCTGATATTCAACGTGTGCTGTATTGATAGTTATTCCCCTTTCCTTCTCTTCAGGAGCATTATCAATTGAATCAAAGTCCCTTATCTCAGAGAGACCTTTTTTAGCCAGCACCATTGTGATAGCAGCAGTCAAAGTAGTCTTTCCATGGTCAACATGACCAATGGTTCCGATATTTACGTGCGGTTTCGACCTGTCAAATTTTTCTTTAGCCATAACTCCAACGTATTAGTATTAAAATTTATTCATTATTTAAACAAAATCAATTCGAGCCGATGACGGGAATTGAACCCGTGACCTCTTCCTTACCAAGGAAACGCTCTACCCCTGAGCTACATCGGCGAAAAATAGAGCGGGAGACGGAACTCGAATCCGCGACCCTCAGCTTGGAAGGCTGATGCTCTACCAACTGAGCTACTCCCGCCTGTTTCCCCCAAAGAGGCCATGTTCTACATTCGTATACGAAAGTGCCGGCTCTCCTGTTCTTGTTCCGTGGGGAGAGCAGGATTCGAACCTACGAAGTCATTCGACAGCAGATTTACAGTCTGCCCCAGTTGGCCACTTTGGTATCTCCCCAGACAAACTCAGATGTCTTTATAAGATATACACTTGCATCTTTTCCAGTGAGCCGATGAAGGGATTCGAACCCCCGGCCTGCTGATTACAAATCAGCTGCTCTGACCAGCTGAGCTACATCGGCGATTTTAAAGAACGCTAATAATTAAGTATTTCCACCCTTGAAAATCGGTTTGCAAATGTAGAAATATTTAATTTAATCAACAAACTATAATTGTATTATTTTTAAGCTTGAAAACCTAAACCCCCCTCATCTTTTCTTTTTGCTTGGTAATCTGCTTCTTCAAAGCTTCAATAACATTATCGGTCGACTCTTCAAAGGTCTTGCTCTGCTTTTTAGCAAACAAAGGTCCGCGCGGATACTCAACCCTCATCTCTACAAGCTTGTTCTCCTTCTCCTGATCCTTCGTCAAACGTAAAAAAACCTCTACAGCAATAATATCGTTGCTGAACTGCCTTAATTTGTTAACCTTCTGATTTATAAACTTCAATAATTTCCGGTCTGCATCAAATTTAACTGAATGGATCTGGATATTCATTTTTCGTCCTCCTCAATTTTGTTAGCTCTTGGATGAGCCTGTTTATATACTCTTTTTAATTTCTCAAATGTATTATGCGTGTATACCTGGGTGGCCGATAGATTGGCATGCCCAAGTATTTCTTTCACCGAGTTCAGATCAGCACCATGATTCAACATGTGAGTGGCAAATGTATGCCTCAATACATGTGGACTCTTCTTCTCTATGGTAGTCACCATTTCGAGATATCTTTTCACTGTGTTATAGACAAACTTGTCATATAATTTGTTCCCCCTGTCTGTAAGAAATAACCAGTTTTCTGTAAGGTCAGGAAAATTCTCTTTACGCATTTCAATATAGTGCGAGAGATTGCTGCAAAAACTACTGATAAGGGGTATTATTCTTTCCTTGTTACGCTTACCAAGTACCCGTACAGTCCTGTTTTCGATATCTATATCATTTATTTTCAGCCCAATAAGCTCTGCCTTTCGCATACCTGTTGTATATAACGTCTCTATTATTGTGCGGTCGCGCATTCCGCTATACCCCTCTCCAAAATTGTAATTGTCAAGTAACCTGTCAAGTGATGTCTCCTCAAGAAAAACCGGTAATCGTTTATGCCTCTTGGGTAAAACAACGTTTTCAACAGGATTGACCTTTATCATACCTGCCCTCATATTAAACCTGAAAAAAGTCCTCAACGACGAGATCTTCCTGTGAACAGTTACAGTTGAATATCCCTTATCAAGCATAGAGATCATCCATGAGCGAACATCTGATGAAGTAATATCACCCATCTCAAAAGGGCCTTTATGCATATTTATAAATGAAAAAAACTGCCCGATATCGTTATCATACGAACGAACAGTATGTTGAGAATAATGTTTCTCAAAACGCAGGTAATCAAGAAATGATTCCTTATTTACCATAAAAGGAACCCTGTAGGTTAAAAAACAGAATTACTCTTCTCCTTCCTGTAACTTCTGTATATAAACAGCTCTCTTAATTTCTTCCCTGCGACGAACAGAAGGCTTGACATAGGCCTGGCGATTTCTCAGCTCTCGCACAACACCCGTTTTTTCAAACTTGCGCTTGAACTTCTTAAGTGCCCTGTCAATGTTTTCACCTTCTTTTACCGGTACAACTATCATATGCCAATTATTGTTTTTAAAATTGAGCCGCAAAGATAGAAAGTGTTATCATTTTTTCAAAAAAATATTACACAATATTGCTTAAAGCTTTATTTCTACCAACGCAATAATGGATATCAATCAATTCTAAATTTAATTAAATAATAGCATAAAAGCAAAATATTAACATCTTCAGTAACTGCTTTTACTTAAGTTCAAGGTAAGGCTTTAACCTAATTAATTCATCACTGCTGAATATCCTGTTACGAGTAAGCTCATTAAAATCAGTGAATGAACCGGACAATCGCCTGAAATTCATTATTGCTTCTACCTGGATCTTGTTTATATAGGGATGCCTTAACAGGTCAGAATAGGCCGCAGAATTAATATTTATCTTTCTTACCATACTGCTGTCGCATGTAAGTCTGCTGCGATTCATATCAATTACCTCCTTATCCAAACCATATACGTCGTTCAATTGATCAATCCAGTAGAAATACCCAAGCAGATAACGGTATTTTATTATTCTGGCTGACAATACGGGACCAATACCCGGCAAAGCCTCCAGTTCAGCTGAATCAGCCGTGTTGATATCGATGTAATCCTTTACGTAACCATCAGGATGAGGTGAAGAGTTGAAGAAGGATGGTGGTTTACTGATCCCTACATCTGCAGCCTTCTTGCGCGGTTTCCTGGTTAAGCTGGTTTGGATATTAGTTTCCACTTTTCCTGCACTGCCTGACACGGATTGCGAATTCAATCGGCAGGTAGGAGTTAATCCCACACTGTCTTGAACTGTTCCCTCAATCTCTGCCTCAACCTCAACCTCTGCCTCAACCTTAGTTTTATACTCGTAATCTTTTCCGCTATCACCCCTTTTTATTGTCCTTATTACCAGCACCGACAGCAGTATAAACAATAACACCATTGACCCCGTTCGCTCCCTCCTGGTATAACCCAACCATTGCTTCAGGAACTTTCTGAATTTCATAATTTGTTATTTGCAGTGAGACACTACAATATACGAAAAATATGTATGATTACCTGCAGGTTGGATGAAAAACAAATATACTGTCTCCGATGTACGGGATTATCTTGATATTATAAACTTCTTAACATTATGTATAACTTCAGTAGAAAGTGACATAATGTATACCCCCCGAGGCAGATTTCCTGAATCAAACTGGCAGGAGGTACCATTAATTATTTTTTTCTGTTTCAATTCTCCCATGAGGTTATATAAGCTCAGTTGATACCCTGTATGATCTTCATCAAAAAATACTTCAACATAATTTTCCCTAACAATTATATTGAAATCATTATACTGCCTGTATTCTATGAGTATATCAAATGTTGAGGTAACCCCTGAACCATCATTCGCAGTAGCTATAGCCGTCACCACTCCCTCACTGATGGCAGTCACGAGTCCTGTCGGGCTTATGGTCGCCTGCCCGGTTCCATTCACAATCAACCAGGTAACCGTCTTATTGGTAGCATCAGAAGGTGTTATTGTTGCAGTAAGCTGCAAAGTTCCATTTTCTTCAGTTATCGAGCTTAGCCCTCCGGCACCGGAAATAGATATTGCTGTAACAGGAATTGTCTGTTGGTTTGAAATCGTTATTTCGAGTGTCCCAAAAACGCCTGAGCCATCATTGGCTGTTGCCATTACCCTTACTGTACCGTTTGTTATGGCTCTGACAAGACCAGTGGGACTGATAGTCGCCTGGCCAGTTATATCAGATATCCACCACGTTACCGTATTATTTGTAGCATTAGCTGGTAATACTGTAGCAGATAACTGAAGTGTGCCATTCTCAATGTTAATGGTTGTGGATCCTCCTTCTCCGGTTATTGTTATACTTGTTACAAGTATTACCTGGTTTAGGATGGTTATTTCCAATGATCCGTAAACGCCTGAGCCATCATTTGCTGTTGCCCTGGCTGTAACAGTTCCATTGGCGATTGCTGTCACAATACCGGTTGAATTTATTGTAGCCTGTCCCGTACCACTTATCACTGACCAGGTCACGGTTTTATTCGTGGCATCTGAAGGCGTTATCCCGGCGCTTAGTTGTAATGTTCCACCTTTAGTATTGATAATGGTGGTTCCCCCTTCCCCGGTTACCGTTATGCCTGTAACCTGAACAACCTGATTTGATATTGTTATTAACAGGGTTCCATAGACACCCGAGCCATCATTTGCTGTTGCCCTGGCTGTTACAGTTCCGTTGGCAATGGCCGTTAACAGACCTGTTGAGTTAACACTGGCCTGACCGGTACCATTGATAACTGTCCATGTCACCGTCTGGTCTGTGGCATTTGACGGCTCTATGGCTGCATTTAACTGAAGAGTGCCATGGTCAGTGTTTATTGACGTCGATCCCCCTGCTCCTGTTACAGTTATATTTGTTACCGGTATAACCTGGTTCGAGATTGTTATCACAAGCTCGCCGTATATACCCGATCCGTCGTTTGCAGTGGCCCGTGCCGTAACCGTTCCATTATCAATAGCAGTGACAAGTCCTGCAGCGCTGATAGTTGCCTGACCGGTGACATTTACAATTGACCATGTCACAGTCTGGTCTGTTGCATTCGACGGGAGTATAGCAGCACTTAATTGAAGGGTGCCGCCCAGAGTACTTATTAAGGTTGCACCACCTGCCCCGGTTACTGTAATGTCTTCTACCGGCACAAACTGATTTGACATTATTATCATAAGTTCGCCGAATACACCCGAGCCATCATTTGCTGCTGCCCTGGCTGTCACTGTTCCATTATCAACAGCCGTAACCAGACCGGAGGGACTGATGGTTGCCTCTCCTGTTCCATTAATAACTGACCATGTCACAGTCTTATCCGTGGCATCAGAAGGTGATACATTTGCATTTAACTGGAGTGTACCATCATCAATAGTTATTGTATTTACTCCACCTGCTCCTGTTACAGTTATATTTTCAACCGGTATGACCTGGTTTGATATAGTTATCACAAGCTCACCGTATACTCCTGATCCGTCATTTGCTGTTGCCCTGGCCGTAACAGTACCATTATCAATAGCTGTGACCAGACCCGTGGAATTTATTGTTGCCTGTCCGGTTCCAGGTATTATTGACCATGTTAATGTCTGATCAGATGCATTCACAGGTAATATGGCAGCATTTAACTGAAGAGTGCCGTTATCGGTGTTTATTATAGTTAAACTACCTTCTCCTGTCACTGTTATATTTTCAACCGGTATAACCTGGTTAGTAATTGTTATCACAAGCTCGCCATACACTCCCGATCCATCATTTGCTGTTGCCCTGGCGGTAACAGTACCATTATCAAGAGCCGTAACCAGGCCCGTGGAATTTATAGAGGACTGTCCGGTTCCAGGTATTATTGACCATGTTACAGAATTATCCGTGGCATTGGAAGGTAATATGTCTGCACTTAGCTGTAGAGTGCCATCATCAACGGTTATTGAAGTTAATCCGCCTGCTCCTGTAACCGTAATGTTTTCAACCGGTATAACCTGGCTTGATATGGTTATTACAAGTTCACCATATACTCCTGAGCCATCATTGGCCGTTGCCCTGGCAGTAACAGTGCCGTTGGCAACAGCTGTAACAAGCCCTGTTGTACTGATAGTTGCCTGACCAGTACCGTTTATTATAGACCATGTTACGGTTTTATCCGTGGCATCTCCCGGTGTTATCTCGGCGTATAATTGAAGGGTTCCGCCCAGTGAACTTATTAAAGATGCCCCTCCTTCACCGGTTACTGTTATACTTTCGACAGGCACAAACTGATTTGTTATGGTTATTACCATGGTTCCATAAACACCTGATCCATCATTTGCTGTTGCCCTGGCGGTAACAGTACCGTTAGCAATAGCAGTCACAAGGCCTGTTGAACTGATGGTTGCCTGGCCTGTTCCTTCAGATACAGACCATGAAACTGTCTTGTTTGTGGCATTTACGGGTAGCACATTAGCAGTTAACTGTAGCGTTCCATTCTCAGTGCTTATTGTTGTTGCTCCCCCTTCTCCCGTCACTGTTATGCTGGTTACAGGAATATCACCTCCATCATCCCATCCCGCTATTCTAGCAAGCATCCACCACTGAGCTTTGGCAAGCCGTAGTGCTCCCTCATCAGAAATATGTCCTGTAGTCCTTGGTGTTTCATTCGTTGGAGTTATGGAAGGAAATACATGACCATTCCAGGTTCCTGTTGTTAAACTGCCATCATCATCATGGCATAATATGTCAGCATAATCAAAAAGTATCCTGGATGGGTCTGCGTTTACATAATCCCTTATTGCTTCATGTTTTATATGTCCCTGGTAGGCAGCTTCACCGACCCAATCCCCTTCATAGTCTACCGGGCCTGTTGTAAAAACCATGCTTGTTGTTGGACTTTCCGATGCACAGTGGGCTATATATTCTTCCATGGCACCAAAATAGGTTCCAAGATTTACCCTGTTCCCGGTTATTGCATAGTCATCTTCATTTAGTCCCCAGCAACCATTGCCATCCGGTCCACCGACAGATGCTCCGTACCAGTGAACCTCATACACCGGATCTGCCACAGCACTTGCACCATAATCTATTACCATATCCCCACACCAGCCAAATCCAAGTGCTGTGAACGGATGACCATCATCATTGTACGAGGTGATTGCATTTTTTATTAACACACTGGCCGGATATGGCCCGGACCCCATATCATACGCATACCATGTAAACCAGGTATCCTCCCCTATCCAACCATAGTCTTCAACCCTGAGATACTGATCTGTATAACTTTCACCCGAAGAGACATTACATGCAAATTCAGGATATGCATCCTCCAGTAATTCCAATCCTGTTCTTAATGCTGCAGAATGAGACTCACCCATGAATGCAACCATCATCTTCTTAACTTCATTAATATATTCCTGTGGAATATCATCAAACTTGTCAACCACTGTATGATCAGCAATAATTTGCCCGTAACTAACAAGTGAAACCTGTATATATATAAAAATTATTATAGCCTTTTTCATGTAAGAAATTAATTGTCAGGTTACAACTATTCTACTTTTTCACTCCATTAAACAAAAATATAATAATAATTCCTTTAGCCCAGAAAAGATATATTAAATTTTGATTAACATGATAAAAACGATGATTAGTGATGTTCAGGTATTCATTATTTGAATTTTTTTATCAATCCTGCCCTGTATCTTTTTATGTAATCTTTCATATCGGCTGATACTTCAGGGGCCAGTATAAGCAGGCCTGTTATATTTGGAAAGGCAAGGGTGAGAACCATCATATCTGAGAATGCTATCACATTGTCGAGGGATGAAGAAGCCCCGACGATAGTAAAGAAAAGAAAGATTGAGTAATAGATATAGGCTGTCAGGTTCTTCATTCCTGTAGCATTGTATATATGTTTCTCAAAAAGAAATTTAAACCCATTCAATCCATAATAAGACCAGGATATCATAGTGGAGAATGCAAAACACAGTATTGCCAGCACCAGCAAATACGGGAACCAGGGAAATACAGATGCAAAAGCAGCTGAAGTAAGCTCTGTACCCTCCAGGGTTGATGTTGACTCATGAAATCCGGTAAATATGATTACAAGGGATGTCATTGTACATATAAGTATGGTATCTATGAAGGGTTCCAACATGGCTACTATGCCTTCCTTCACAGGTTCATCAGTTTTTGCTGCAGCATGTGCCACGGCTGCTGAGCCAACACCTGCTTCATTTGAGAAAGCACCTCTTCGGAAACCAGTAATAATAACTCCTATAATACCTCCTTTAACAGCAACAGGATTAAATGCACTCTCCACTATCAGGGTAAATACATCATCGATCTTACCAAAATTCATGAAAATTATAACAAGAGCAGATCCTATGTAAAGGACCGACATAAAGGGTACGAGTTTTGCCGTAACACGTGCTATACTGCGTATACCACCTATTACCACTATTCCTATAAGTATTGATAATATCACACCAAACCAGAAGCCATGGGACTCCATTGCGGGAAAGATAGTAGTAAATTGTGCAAATGACTGGTTCGATTGTAACATATTACTACCGCCGAAAGAGGCAAGCACCATCATAACCGCACTGAATAATGCAAGTATTTTCCCCAGTACACCCAGTTTTCTTTTCCTGAGAGCTGCGTTAAGATAGTACATAGGACCCCCTGACACTCTGCCATTCTTGTCTATATTCCGGTATTTAATACCAAGGGTGCATTCGGTAAATTTGAGTGACATTCCAAAGAATCCTGCCAGGATCATCCAGAAAGTTGCCCCCGGTCCTCCTACAGCTATGGCTATTGCCACACCGGTGATATTACCCAGTCCGACAGTTGCTGATAACGCCGTGGCCAGAGCCTGGAAATGACTCACCTCCCCGGAAGATCCGGGTTTATCATATTTACCCCTTATAAGTGCAAAAGCATGTCTGAAAGCCCTCAGGTTA
>Ga0272441_10009981_pt1 | contig 14515 bp, 7 predicted proteins | sample SSMProp6N_FD_193582 | JGI IMG/M metagenome (GOLD analysis project Ga0272441, IMG submission 193582) | Marine sediment archaeal communities from Little Sippewissett salt marsh, Falmouth, MA, United States - SSM-Prop-6N | ecosystem: Environmental > Aquatic > Marine > Wetlands > Sediment ... | reverse complement strand
CGGACTTGTCGCTTTGGTTCAGGGGCTACCCGGGCTCGGTAGGCAGCTTCGCGGAAGCCCCCGCCGGGACGTTCACCCTGACCGGCGCCGGCACCGATATCTGGGGCACGGCCGATGAATTCCACTTTGCCTTCAAGACGCTGACCGGTCCCGGCTCCATTGTCGCGCGGGTCAACAGCGTCGAGAATACGAACGCGTGGGCGAAGGCGGGCGTGATGATCCGCGAGACGCTCGATGCCGGCTCGAAGCACGTCCTTGCGTGCGTGTCACCCGGCAACGGCGTCGCCTTCCAGCGGCGGACCACTACGGACGCCGCCAGCACGAACACGAATGAGACCGGCATCACGGCGCCGCATTGGGTGAAGATCGAACGCGACATGATGGGCAACTTTACCGTGATGCATTCGACCAACGGCACCGCGTGGCAATCGGTCGCCAACGCTATCCCGATCACGGTGTCGATGGCCTCGAACGTTTACATTGGTCTGGCGTTGACCAGCCATGACGCCGCGGCGACGACACAAGCGGTCTTCTCGAACGTGACAATGACCGGCAACGTAAGCGGTCAGTGGGCGCATCAGGACATCGGCATCACCAGTAATGCGGCTGAGCCGATGTATGTGGCACTGACGAATAAGAACGGCGCTCCGGCGGTGGTCGCCCACGAAGATCCCGCCGCGGCGACGATCGACGTCTGGACCGAATGGCGTATCCCATTGCAGGCTTTTGCCGATCAGGGCCTTAACCTAAGCGACGTGGACAGTATTGCTATCGGCCTGGGTAGCAAAGGCGGCGCGGCCGTCGGCGGCTCAGGGACGATCTACATCGACGACATCCAATTGCGTCAAGAGATGGTCGCTCCTTAGACGTGAACGGCTTTGCCCGTCGTAACATGATGGTTTATATTTTGAAGGAAAATTATGATGTGCAAGATAATCAAGCATTTAGTCGTTGTCATCTGTATGCTGGCCGTGGCTGTGCCGGGAATGGGCGCAAAAGACCCAAGCCTTATGGGCTGGTGGACGTTCGACGACGGTTCCGGCACTGAACCGGTTGACATAAGCAACTACGGTCGCCACGGGGAATTCGTCGGCTCTCCCGAATGGGTGGACGAGGGCCACACGGGCGGTGCGTTGAACATTACGTTAGACAGCCACGTGGTCATCCCCGGATATCAAGGTGTCCTGGGATCGTCCTCTCGAACGTGTACCGCCTGGATCAAAACCGCTACCGCCCCGGGCGTGATCTTCGGTTGGGCGCTTAAGGTGGCCGGTGGGAAGTGGATCGTCCGTGTCAATGATGGCGGGCAGCTACGGTGCGAGGTCCACAATGGGTACCATTATGGAACGACCATTGTCTCGGACGATCAATGGCATCACGTTGCAGTGGTGTTGGAGGATGACGGCTCTCCGGATGTGGCTGAGACGAAGCTCTACGTGGACGGCGTGCCGGACACGACCCAGGACGTGGCTGATGAGCCCATCAATACGGTGGTCGCTATGGATGTGGTGATGGGTTTTAATCCTCACGAGAGCGGCCGCAAGTACGTCGGCCTGATAGACGAGGCCCGAATCTACGACCGCGCCCTAACGCAGGCGGAGATTCAGGCTGTGATGGACGAGGCCGGACAGGCATTTCCCTTTGCGCGGGGGCCTTCGCCGGAAGTGGGTTCCATTCACAAGAGTACCTGGGCGAACCTCTCCTGGAAACCCGGGGATTTTGCTGTCTCTCACGATCTTTACATGGGCGAGACTTTTGGCGACGTGAATGACGCGACGCACGAAAGCGAGACATTCCGGGGCAATCATACCTCGACGTTTCTTGTTGTCGGCTTCCCGGGATTCCCCTATCCGGACGGCCTCGTTCCCGGCACGACCTATTACTGGCGAATCGACGAGGTTAACGATGTTCATCCCGATAGCCCGTGGAAAGGCGAGGTCTGGAACTTCTCCATTCAGCCCAGGACGGCGTATGATCCCGATCCGGCCGATGGCGCCGAGTTCGTCGACCCGGAGAATGTCACCCTCACCTGGACACCAGGCTACGGGGCGATTCTCCATACCTTATATTTCGATGATAACTTCGATGAGGTGAATAACGCCACAGGCGGGACGTCGCTCGGTTCTCCTACCTACAAGCCCGGCACACTCGAATTGGAGAAGGTCTATTATTGGCGCGTCGATGAGTTTGACGGCGTGGAGACGCATAAAGGTGAGATATGGAGCTTTACGACACCCGGCGCCGTGGGCAATCCGCAGCCGGCATATAAAGCTACGAATGTGCCGATGAATGCGACTCTAAGCTGGACACCGGCCGACAGTGCCGCCTCACATCAGATCTATTTCGGCGCCGACAAAGAAGCGGTACGCAATGCTGATACCGGCTCGTCCGAATACAAAGGCTCAAGGGCATTAGGCGTTGAGAGTTATGATCCGGGATTACTTGTAGCGGAAACCACTTACTATTGGCGCGTGGATGAAGTCGATGATCAGGGCAATACGGCGAAAGGCCCCCTCTGGCTCTTCACGACGGGCACGTTCCTCCTCGTCGATGGCTTCGAGAGCTATACCGATGACGATGCGTCCGGTGAGGCCATCTGGCAAACGTGGGTTGATGGTTTCGGCGTTCCGGATAACGGTGCGCAAGTTGGCTACTTAATGCCTCCATATGCCGAACAATCGATGGTACACAGCGGTTCTCAGTCCATGCCGATTTTGTACGTCAACGAAGCCGGCGTAACGAATTCGGAGGCGTCCTTAGCTCTAACGGCGCCGCGGGATTGGACACAGGCATCTGTTGCGGACTTGTCACTCTGGTTTAGAGGTGGATCGGCAAATGCGGCTGAGGCATTGTACGTCTCAGTCTCCAATGCCGCCGGCTCGCCCGCTATTGTCGCTCACGATGACTCAAACGCGGCACAGATCAGCCGGTGGACGCAGTGGACGATCCCATTACAAACCCTCGCCGATCAGGGGATCAACCTGGCCGACGTCGATACGATCGCAATAGGTCTGGGCAGCAAGGGTGGAGCAGCCGTTGGTGGTTCCGGTACGGTTTACATTGACGACATCCGACTGTATTTGCCGTGATTTTATACGTGGTTTCTCGACAGGGGCTTAGGCATAACGAAAATGATGTTTGAAAGCAGGGCTCTCAAAGTTTGAGAGCCCTGTGTCTTTTACTTTCGTAAAAACGTAAAGATTAAAACAAGGAGATCGAGAATCTGTCTTCTGTTTTCTGTCTTCTGTTCGTTATGTGTTCTTCCGGCTGCTGAAGAAGCTGCTGTAGCCGCCGGTGTCGGCGTCTTTGTCCGTATCGCCGGGCAATAGTGCCTGATAATTCTCCACGACTTTTTTGTAAGCCTCCGCGTGTTCGGCGATGATCTCCGGTTCGTCATGCTTGAACCACGGGACTTCAAAAACGCGGCGATTGATCCCCTCTGCGACCGGAAGCTTTTCGACATATTGCTCGATAGTGGCGGACTCGTCGAGAAACGCGATGCGCGTCGGTCTGCCGTGCCCGTAAACGTCCTGCTTCGTAAACAACGGGTGCAAATGCAGCGGCTTATTGCAGCCGGGATTGCAGATCGAGCCTTCGGCCTGAATGGCCTGAGAAAAACGCGAAAGCGACAATCCGCTCAGTTCTTCGGTAACGTATCTACAATGCGGATAGTACCAGCCGCCCTTGGTGGTGTGGGTGCCTTTAGCCGGTCTGATCGGCTTCAAGCCGGGCACTCCTTCCAGCAAGTCGCAGAAATGATTCATCGCCTTATCAATTTCCGCCATCTGTTTTGGATATAATTCCAACTGCACCAGTCCGAAGGCGGAGCTTAACTGGTGCATGCGATGTTTGAATCCCCCGGACGGCAGTCCGGCGAACGGCTTGAGCTTTTCCGAAGTAATTTCATCGTGACGGATATAGTGCCCGAACAAAATGGCGCGCTCATAGACTTCTCGATCATCGGTGAACAAGATTCCCGCTTCGCCGACGGCCAGCGATTTGCCGGTCATCAGCGAGAAGGCCGATGCCTCGCCGAAGGTGCCGACTTCTTTGCCTTTGTATAAAGCCCCGTGAGCGTGGGAGGCGTCCTCGAGCACCTTCAGACGGTGTTTGGCGGCGATCTCCATAATCGCGTCCATCTCGGCGGGCATGCCCGCGTAGTGCACGACGACAATGGCCTTCGTTCGCGGCGTGATGCGATGCTCGATGTCCGCCGGGTCGATGCAAATCGTCTCCGGATCGACGTCCGCAAAGACCGGTGTAGCGCCGAGTGTGTAGGCCTGCGCAACCGAGGCCCAGTACGTGATGCTCGGGCAGATCACTTCGTCGCCGAGGCCGATACCCAGGCCGTACATCGCCCCCAGGATAGCGGCGGTGCCGTTATGATAGGCCAGGCCGTATTTTCGGCCGAGTAATTGGGCGTACTTTTTCTCGAATTGCCGGGTCAGCTCGATGCCGGACATCTGGCGGGACCGCAGCACGTCCAGCACGGCTTGCTCGTGCCGCTCGGTGATGATCGGCCATGCAAAGAGATCAGGCCGTTCCGATTTGACGGCTTTGTCACCGCCTAATAATGCCAATGTGTTTTTCATTTCCGGGCCATCTCCAGCGCCTGGGTCGTGATAGAGTATTTCGCGATCATGAAGGACACTTCCCAATCGGGCAGTCGGCCTTTCGGCAGATATTCAAGATAGGTTTCCATGACGTTTTTAAAATGAGCCTCATGCCCGACGCGACAACTGTCGGGAATCACCACGTGCCAGCCGTCCCCTTCTTTCTGTGACCTCAAGCCCGGAAATTCGGATTGCAGAGACGCGACGGCCTTTTCCAATGCAACGGCCACCTCGTCGATGTCGCCGCCGGGCGCCGGTTCGACGTACACCTCCGGCCGATAGTTCTGCGCCTTGCCCTGGCGAATAATCACGTGCGCCTTGCTGCCTCTAAACAGCGAGTGATGTGTATCGCCGCCGCCCTCCGGCGCCTCGAAATCCCACGACACCGACAGCTTCACACAGATATCTTTGAGTGTAAAGATCATCTGGCCGTTTGAATAGCACGGCAACGCGCCCTCCTCATTCAATTTGGTTTTAAGATAATCAGGGAATCCGGCGACCCCCGTGACTTTCTGATATTGCTCCGGCGTGAGCACTGTGGGCCACCGCCGGGCCTGTTTCATCCCCACGTCCCGTGTGTCATCGAGGATTTCTTCCGAAAGGCACGTCCACAGGACCAGATCGATCAAGTGCGTCGTCACGTCCACCAGCCCCTCGCCCTGTTGCGTGGTATCGAAATACCAGGCCGGGCGTTTGATTGGGGCGCCCGCAACGTACTTGAAGAAGTGGTGGACGCTCTCTTTGACGACGCCCGGGTTTTCGACGGAGCCGGTTTGCAGTTCGCCGAAGAGATTCTTATCGAGCACGAGCCGTTTCTGCAAGATGCAGGTGACATTAAAACGCTCGGTCATAATGTCGTAGAGCAGCAAATTCTTCTCTTCGGCCGTGGCGAAGGCCCGCTTTAAAACGTCAAAGCCCTCGGCGTCGATGCACATCGGCTTATCGCAGAAGACGTTCAGTCCGGCATCGATTGAGGCCTTGATGTACTCGGTCTTCCGGCGATTGTTGCCGGAGATAACCACAATATCACCACGTTTGTCGGCGACCATTTTTTCGAGGAAGTCATCGCCGGTATGGATGATCTGTTGCCAGTCCGTCGGGTTCTCCGGTCGGCTGTTAAAGCGGAGAATCTGCCGCATATGATTGCGCACGTCGGGGCCGTTCGGGGCATAGATATAAACCGTCGGGTCCACCTGCTCGTACATGCTCTTTTGAACCAGTGCGGCGTGATAGTGCCCCGGGTCCAGCGTCATGAGGTTGACTCTTTCTTTTGCTGGTTGGCGAGTCACGTCCATCTGTTCTTTTTCAGTACACGAAACCGTCAACAGGCAAAGGCTCAACAGTGAAAAACATAAATTACGCATCATACGATTTACTCCTTCATCTGAGATTCCGCGTGGGCAAAAAAGAGTTTGCCCACCCTACAGGCCTGAGCATAAGAGCCGACGTAGGGTGTGCAACTTGTTGCACACGCTTGCTCATAAAGCATTTTCATTGAATAATCCAGTACACGGTGCCGATCAGCAGGCCCACGCCCAGCCAGGCGACGAGAAAACCGCCGATGCCGATCAGGGTCGGTTTGGGTATCTCGAAATCGGGATGCTGTATCAGAGCGTTTCGCGGACCCGGCTGCACCCCCGCCGGAAGCGTGAATGCCTCGGTCTCCGGTTCACCGGGTTCGATCGGCGTGCGCAGACAGGCATAAAACCGATCCAGATTTTTCGCCGGGACCCTTCGTGTCAGCAAGCTGACCACGATCATCACGATAAAGCCGGCGCTCAAATAGATTATCATCTGCCAGGGCAGAGAGAGCTTGCCCTCCCACAGCATAAACGCCGGCAGCTTGTCCGCAAAGTGGGTGTTGAAATCCCAGGGAATGCCCAGCGGATTCGTGCTCGTGAAAAGAAAAGCGCCCAAACTGGTCAGCGTCGCAGCCCACGCGGCGGCGACCGTCGCCCGGCGCCAGAAAAGCCCGACCCAAAAGGCGATCCCCATCAGGGCCGAAACCATCCAGTAGAACTCCAGGCCCTTGACGACACTCTCCAGCTCAAAGGCGACAAAGATCCCCAATAGGACGACCACCATGGAGGCGATTCGGCCGACAAAGGTGTAGTGTTTATCGGCTCGGCCGACCACGAAAAATTTCTTGTAGAGATTCTCCGTGAACAAGGCGGAAGCCACCACCATCAATGAATCGCATGTGCTCATAACCGATGCAAGCATGCACGCAATGAACAGCCCGATCAATCCGGGGGCGATGCCGGGCAGCAGATCGCGCGCCATTTTACCGTAGGCCAGATCGGGATCGGCAAGCTGGGTGTACATGACGATGGCGCATAAGCCCGTGAGCATCCAGGCGATCGTGCATATCCGCTTGCCGAAGATGCCGACGGTCACACCCGCCCTTCCCGACATTTCCGTTTTTCCCGCCGCACAATTTGCCATCGTCTCAGGCATCGTCACCCAACTGACTAAAGCATTGAAGGCAATAATGATAATATAAAAGAGGGTGATCTCACCGGGAGACACCAGCGACAGCATATGCGGATCGGAAATCGACTCCCGCAAACCGCTCATCCCGCCGACTTTGCTCAAAGCAAACGGCAGGATGAGGAAAGACAGAAGGATCGTCAGAAGCCCCTGGACGAAATTGGTTGCGATAGCGGCGCTCAGCCCGCCGGCGACGCCATAGACGACAAAGATTACGGTCATCGCAATAATCGCGAGATTGGCGCTGATCGCGCCGCCGGAGACGGCTTCGACCATCGCCCCGGAGCCTTTAAGCATCACACCGAGGGCCACCGTCAGCGGCAGGATCCCCATCGCGGCATAAAGCCCGCTGACGCTGCGCCCGTAACGCACTTCGAAGAAATCGCCGGTCGTCACCGCCCGCATCCGGCGAAAGAACGGCGCGATCAGCCAGAAAAACGGTGTGACAAAGAGCCACAGCCACTGGTACCAGATACCCGACGCGCCGGTGCTATAGGTCTTGGACGCGACGCTGACGGCCTGGTCGGAATGGGTTCCCGAGCCGAACATAAAAAAGGCCATCATCACTTTTCCGAACTTGCGGTCGCCGATGAAGAAGCTGGCGGAGCTGCGGACTTTCCTGACGGCCCACAAGCCGATGAACGTGATCCCCAGCAGATAAATGACAATGACAATCCAGTCGATCAGTTCAAGGCCTAACATCCATACACCTCCGGCAGAGAAATCTCAAATTTCAAATTGAATTACCACGACTCTCAGTTCGCAGCCCCTTACAAACACTTCACATCCGGGAAGGCATTATACGGACCGCTCGAAAGAACCGCAAGAACGAAAAAATCCCTGGCCGAACGCTCCAACAGGGAACCTTGTCCAAAGACAATGCTCCTCTCGAAGATCGGTTTGCAACGAAAGAGGATTGTGCGAAACACCCGGTTAGGCTCAGGTCGTTTTCGGCCGTTTACGCCCGCCTGCCATCTCTTCACGAGAGTGGTAAAAGGCGATCACTCGGTCATTGGGTATTTCGATAGCTTTGCGATTGAATGCTTCTCGAATGCGCGGCAAGAGTTGCTGTTCCACAACCCATTGCTGTTGGGGCCAGATCGCCAGATGCAAACGCACGAAATATTCTCCTGTAGACAGGTCCGCCGCTTTCAAGAGCTTCGGAGGTGCTACAATAATGCCCGAAAATTGTCCGGCCACTTCATTCGCAACTTGTTGTAACAAATCTTGCGCTTCCTGGTCGATCTCCTTGCCGGCGATCGCCACGTGCACCTCGGTCTCCTGAGCTCCTTTGATGAAGTTCCCTACTGCGGCGATATTCCGATTGGGGATGACCACTCTCTGACCGAGGTAGTTGCGGAGCCGCGTCATTCTCAGGCCAAGCTCTTCGACAATCCCCACGTGGGGAGGGATCTCGACCATATCCCCGACATTATACTGCTCCTCAAAGATGACGAAAAAGCCGGTCACCATATCCTGAACAAGGCCCTGAGAGCCGAATCCGATAGCAAGACCAATAACCGAAAGGGAGGCTAAATAGGCCGTGTAATTGACCCCTAACTCGGACAATATAAAACCCAAAGCCAGGAGATACACGACGTATTTGGCGATGTTGATCATAAGGGAGTATATTGTCATAATCCGGTTTTTATTGAAGCGATACACAGACTTCAAGGGTCCCCAATCGGAATAGATCACAAATCGCATCGAAGCCCGAAACGCAAGCAGCAACACCCTGCACACAACAACGACAAGCCCTATGATGAATATCTTATATACTTTGGCCTGGAATGATTTGAAAGAAAACTCGAGAAGCCAGTTTCTGGATTCTCCGACGCCGGGCAGCTTTGAAAACGTGATCGGCGGGTTTAAATCGCCCCCGGAGAGCGTCAATTCGCTCCCTTTCAATTCAAATTCGTACACCGCCTCGCGCTCATCGCTTTTCAGCGTCAATTTCGTTCCTCCGAGGAGGTAACGCCCGTCCTTTCCGTTCAAGTTAAATTTGCCGTCACTCGTGAGCTTGAATCGAATCTTGGCGCTACCGATATGACACAGCCACTCTCCCTCCAGGGCGGCCCGCATGGCGCGCTCTTGCTCACGGCTGAGTATGGTCTGATCTCGTTCGGCCCAACAGAGTCCGACGCCAATCAGGCTGACCGCCGTCAGGAATATAACGATTGTCGTCATGCGTAACGTGTAATCACTCATCCTTGTCCGATTCACCTCTTTGAACGACACCGACCCATTTTAAAAAAAGTCCTGTGGAAATAAAACCCAAAAATTTGTATCATAATAACGTTCATAGGGGCAATGCAAAATGGAGCGTACGAAAATGAAACGGCCTATCATGAATGTTTTGAAAGTTAAACCACCGAACTTCGCACTTTACATCTTAATTTTCGCTTTTTCCTTACCCTTATTCGGGATGGCCGGACTGCCCTGCGCCCGGGCGGCTTCTGGGCCGGTGGAATGGAAGGCAGGGATCGCCACGACGGTGATTACGCCGGATAAGCCGATGTGGATGGCCGGATATGCGGCGAGGAACAAACCATCGGAAGGAAAGGTCCACGACCTGTACGCCAAGGTTCTGGCTTTGGAAGATGCAGAGGGCACGCGATTGGTTATCGTGACGGTTGATCTGATCGGTATCCCTCGCCCGACGCGCGATTGGCTCGAAAAGCACGTCACCGAGCGCTACGGCGTGCCGCGCGATGCCTTGCTACTCAACGCCTCCCACACGCATTGCGGACCGGTGATCCGCGAGACGAAATATTCGATTTACGGCAATACTTTGTACGGCCTGACAGAAGAGCAAATCCAACAGAGCAATCAGTACGTTGAAAAGCTTCAGGAAAAACTGCTCAAGCTGATCGGCCAGGCGCTCGACAATCTCACCCCGGCCACACTGGGATACACACACGCCCGCGCGGGCTTCGCCATGAACCGGCGTTTGATCACCGAAAGCAGCGTTCGGAACAACCCGAATCCGGACGGCCCGGTCGATCACGATGTCCCCGTCCTGCGCATTGATACGCCCGACGGTAAACTTCGCGCCGTCATGTTCGGATACGCCTGTCACTGCACGACACTGAGCTTTTACAAGTTCTGCGGCGACTACGCCGGCTTTGCCCGGCAGTACATCGAACAAGCCCACCCTGAGGTGACGACCTTTTTCATCGCCGGCTGCGGCGCCGATCAGAATCCTTACCCCCGCCGGACGCTCGATCTGTGCATGCAGCATGGGCGAGCGCTGGCCAACGGCGTCGAGACGGCGCTCCAAGTCAAAGCCAGGCCGGTCCGCGGACCGCTCGGGGCAGCGATCGCCACGGTGACGCTGGACTTCGCCGAGCCGCCCAGCCGCGAGCAGCTCGAACAACAAGCCAAGTCGAAAGATAAATACGACCGCCGGCACGCCGAGGTCCTGCTCAAGGAAATCGAGCGGACCGGATCGATTCGCAAGACCTATCCGTACCTCGTGCAGGTCGTTCGCTTCGGTGACGATCTAACGATGGTCGCGCTGGCCGGCGAGGTTGTCGTGGATTACTCACTGCGCCTTAAAAAGGAATTGCCCGGCGCGGCGGTGTGGGTCGCCGGATACTCGAACGACGTCTTCGGCTACGTCCCTTCCGTCCGCGTCCTGCGCGAGGGCGGCTACGAGGCCGGCGGTGCCATGCGCTACACCGAGCTACCCGGCCCGTTCGCCCCTTCCATCGAGGAGCGGATCGTCAGCAAGGTCCATGAGCTGGCCGCAAAAGCGCGCTCCATGACGGGCAAGCATCATCTTGAGCTGATTCGCCCCAGCGAAGATGGAAGCGGCTTTGTCCGAGCCGGGTCGGGAACGAAGTTTCTGGCCTGGGGCGTCAACTACGACCACGATGACGCCGGCCAATTATTGGAAGACTACTGGCATCAGGAATGGCCCACCGTGGTGGAGGATTTCAAAGAGATCAAGGCGCTCGGCACCAACGTCGTTCGGATTCACTTGCAGACGGCAAAGTTTATGCAGACGGCCAAAGAGCCGAACAAGGCATCGCTCGAACGGCTCGCACACCTCGTGAAACTGGCCGAGCGGACCGGACTCTATCTCGATATCACGGGTCTGGGCTGCTACCATAAAAAGGATGTCCCCGAATGGTACGACGCCATGGATGAGGCCCGGCGCTGGGAAGTTCAGGCATTGTTCTGGGAGGCGGTGGCAAAGACCTGCGCCCAAAGCGACGCTGTCTTCTGCTACGACTTGATGAACGAGCCTATTTTGCCCGGCGGGGACAAGGTGGAAACCGAGTGGCTGGCGGGCGAGTTCGGGGGTAAGTATTTTGTCCAGCGCCTCAGCCTCGACCTTGCAGGCCGCTCCAGAGAGCAAGTCGCAAAGGCCTGGGTGGACAAGCTCGCCGCGGCCATCCGAAAGCACGACGACCGGCACATGATCACCGTCGGCGTCATCCCCTGGGCGCACGTGTGGCCGAACGCCAAGCCGCTCTTCTACGCGAAGGACGTTGGCAAGAATCTCGATTTCGTCAGCGTGCATTTCTATCCGAAAAAGGACGAAGTCGATAAGGCGCTCATGGCGCTGGCGGTTTACGAGGTGGGTAAGCCGCTCATGATCGAGGAGACCTCCCCGCTCTGGTGCGGCCGGGAAGATTTCAAACGTTTTATCGACGGCTCGCGCGAAATCGCCGACGGCTACATTGGCTTTTACTGGGGCACGACCATCGACGAGTACGCCCGGCGGGAAGGCGATATCGCCGCTTCCATCATGAAGGAATGGCTGGAGTTCTTCAACGCAAAAGCGCCGGAAATTCTTCGTTAGGAATAACTTCAATTTTGCTGAATCTTTTATTGAAAAAGAGGAGTGAAAAAAATGAATACGAATGATTTAAGCCGACGACAATTTCTTGCCGCGGCGTCGGTCGGTTCTGTGGCCGCGGCGACCTTTCCCACCTATGCCAACGCCGGCAAAAAAGCCGGCAAGCTCGCCATCCTCGGCGGCCGGCCCGTCCGAACCCAATCCTTCCCCGGCTGGCCGATGTGGGACCAAAACGCCGACGAGGATTTGATCCTGTCCGTGCTGCGCAGCGGCGTGTGGTCACGGAACAAGGTCGTGGCGGAATTCGAGAAGCAGTACGCCGAACTCATGGGCGTCAAACGCTGTATCGGCACGACCAACGGAACTGGTGCGCTGCTGACCGCGCTGCACTGTCTGGACGTCGGCATCGGCGACGAAGTCTTAGTGACACCCTACACCTTCGTCGCCTCGATCCAGGTCATCTTTCTGGTCGGCGCGCTGCCGATTATGATCGATCCCGATCCGGACACCTTCCAGATCAATCCCGACAAGATGGAAGAAAAAATCGGCAAGTACACCAAGGCCATTCTACCCGTCCACATCCTCGGCCTGCCGGCGCACATGGACAAGATCAACGCCGTCGCCAAAAAGCACAATTTGCTCGTCGTGGAAGATGCATGCCAGGCCTGGATGGCGGAGTGGAAGGGCAAAAAGTGCGGCACCTTAAGCGACCTGGGATGCTTTAGCTTCCAGAACTCGAAGAACCTCCCGTGCGGCGAAGGCGGCGCCATCGTGGGCAACGACGACAAGCTCATGGACAAATGCTACTCCTACCACGATTTCGGCAGAGGACATGGCTCCGTGGGGCAGGTCGAAGGCACGGGCTTCCGCATCTTGGGCAATAAGTGCCGCATGGCCGAATATCAGGCGGCCATCCTCCTGGCCCAAATGAAGCGCCTCGAAGAGCAGACCCAAACCCGAAACGAAAACGCACAGTATCTGACGTCCCACCTCAAGGACATCTCCGGCATCGTCCCGCATAGATTGTACGACGGCGTCACCCGTGCGGCTTATCATCTCTATCCGTTCCGCTACGAGAAAGAGCACTTCGGCAACGTCTCCCGCAGCAAGTTCCTCGCCGCCCTGAAGGCCGAAGGCATTCCCTGTTCCAGCGGATACAACCGGGTCAATAAGAACGCCTTCTTCGACAACGCCCTGCGGTCCAAAAACTTCCGCAAAATGTACCCCAAAAAGAGGCTGGATCGCTGCCGGGAGCTGAATCACTGCCCCGATGGCGACCGGCTGTGTGATGAGGCCGTGTGGTTCTCCCAAAGCTTGCTGCTCGGCACGAAAAAAGATATGGGCGACATCGCCGACGCGATCCAAAAGATCTACGAGAATCGCAGTAAGCTGGCATAGCGCTCTATTAAGCCGATGAAGTGTCATTCCGCACTTGATGCGGAATCCAATTCTGTACGTTCTGGATTCCTGTTTACACAGGAATGACAACGATGACGGGTGGCAGCCTCAAAGCCGAAGGCTTTGGGGATGGTCTCGCATCGTCATGAGGCGATCATTCTTGTTTGATCTGTTCAATCAACTTCAGCGCCTGCTCGATCATGATCTCGCCCGCTCCTTTGGCGAGCTTCGTGGCCGAGCCCGGCTCGTAGCCGCCCTCATCGTATGCGGCGCTGTGGCTGACGTACCCGATGGCGTCGTTGCAGATAGTGACGATGAAAAGATTGTCCAATCCGGCGCGTTTTTGTATCTCCAGGCCGATCTCCACGAGGATCTCACCGGGTAGGCCCAAAATATAAATGTCCCCGAGCCTCAAGACCTGAAGCTCGGTGCTGATATGCTCCGGCCAGTCGCCGGCGGCTTCTTTCTCCGATGGAGGTTCCTTGGTGGGGAGCAGCAATTCCTTTTTGATCGCATCGAGCGTGATAGAGCCGGTAGTCGGAAGGAATTGTAGCTCTTTGAGCGCCTCGCCGCCCACTGCCCGGCCGATCTGTTGGCATTGGGTGACGCCCCGCTCGTAAGGAACGGTGTTGCCCGCCAAGCCGAGCGTGAACAAACACAGCCCGCCCTCGGTCTGCTCGACGACGCGCGTCGCCCGGGCGGGATAATCGGCCGATATCGCCGTGCTCCGGTGCGGATAAATGCTCACCGGATGGCAGCCGAAATTAACGAGCGAGCCGACCAGCACGCCGTTGGCGTCTTCGACGCGAAGCACGCGGACGGCCGGATCGATCGGCCCGAAACGCCGTTGCGTCTGCCCCTCCGGATAGGTAAACGTCACGCGCGTCAACCCATCGGCATCGACCACGACCTTCCTCGTGGCCAGAACCTCTGGAGGCAAGGTATAGGCCATCTGTACGAGGCCGTTGGCATCCCTCGGCCGCCGATTATAAACGACCTTCGGCGCCTGGCCCTTAGCCGCACCGATTTGAACGGCCTGCATGTTTTTGTGGGCCAACAATACTGCACTGGCGATCTTCCCGACGAGGGTGGCCAGATAGGACCGGTCCACCGCCGAGACTTGAGTTTGTTTCTCCGGCGCAAACTTGGACCGCCGATACACCTCCGGCCCCGAATGGGTATGTGTCGCGCAGACCAGAACGTTTTC
>Ga0272441_10009980_pt1 | contig 14516 bp, 8 predicted proteins | sample SSMProp6N_FD_193582 | JGI IMG/M metagenome (GOLD analysis project Ga0272441, IMG submission 193582) | Marine sediment archaeal communities from Little Sippewissett salt marsh, Falmouth, MA, United States - SSM-Prop-6N | ecosystem: Environmental > Aquatic > Marine > Wetlands > Sediment ... | reverse complement strand
CCGCGGCGCGCCAGGCGTCGTGTTTGAGGACGCGCGCGTGGTCGCCCTGCGGGCGGGCGAAGGTCCGGGCGATGCGGGGCACGTCGGCCAGGTCGTCCTTCTTCACGTTCGGCAGTGTGACCTTGTCGAGCGGGTACTGCTCGAAGTACTTTTTGGGCACGTACCAGGGGAGGTGCGGCCGGAAGAATCCGCCGGCGAGGAAGAAGGGTTTGTCGTGCTTCTTGGCGAGCTGGCGGACGACCCAGTCGGCGACCTGCCAATCGCCCATCTTTTCGTCGGGGACGTCGAGCGGGCCCCAGTCGAAGTGTTTCTGTGCGGCGCGGCCGGCGAGCGGCCGGTTCGGCGGCAGGGGATCCGCCGGTCGGCAGTACTTTTTCGACGGCCAGTAGCGGTCCCAGGAGGCGGGGTCGGGGAAGCGGCCGTGGTAGATTTTGCCGCTGCCCAGCGCGGTGTAGCCGTGGGCCATGAAGTGCTGGGGCAGTGTGACGGCGTTTCGGAGGACGGGGCTGTTGCGCCACGGCTGAGAATTGAGGTAGATGCCAGAGGTGGACGGCCGGATGCCGGTCATCAGCGCGGCGCGGGAGGGGTTGCAGGCGGGAGCGGCGCAGTAGGCGTGCGTGAAGAGGACGCCGCGTTTCGCGAGTGCGTCGAGGTGGGGGGTCTTGACGTCCGGGTGTCCACCGAGGCAGCCGGTCCAGTCGTTCAGGTCGTCGATGGCGAGGAAGAGGACGTTGGGCCGGTCCCCCGGACCGCCGGCGCCGAAGGCGAACCGCGGCAGAGCGAGCGAGACGGCGCCGGCGCCCATGGCGGCGAGGAAGTCGCGGCGGGTCCAGCCGGGGTGGTTCATCACGCGGTCTCCTGGGCGACGGCGTGGCCGGGGGAAACACGCTATAGTATAGCGTGCTGTCGTTCGTATAGACATATGCAAGCGGCGGCTGTCCCGCCGCCGGCGGATACATGTTTTGACGTGTCGTGAGCGGGCGGTCCGCCGATACTTAGGGCGGTGGTGTGCGGGCGGCTTGCCCGCCCCCGGCCGGCGCGGTATAATCCAGTTGGGGTACGCTGGATACCCGAAGAGGGTCCGCCCATGCGTCGCCACATCTTCCATCTCCTGCTGATTGCCGCGCTGGCGGCTTGCGGCGTGGTGTCGGCCGACGTGGTCAACCTCCGCAGCGGCGGCAGCGTGAGCGGGAAGATCATCCGCATCGAGAAAGACAAGCTGGTGCTGCGGACGGACAGCGAGACGAAGACCTTCTCGCGCGAGCAGGTGAAGACGTTTACCTTCACCCGGCCTGGCCCGGACGGCACGCCTCGTACGGTGACGGCGATGTTCAAGCCGAAGCCGATCACGATGCCGTTCGAGGTGGAGACCGCCCACTACCAGGTGAAGACGGACATTTCGGAGCGGGTGGGTAAGAACGCGGGCCGCGCCATGGAGCAGTTGTACAAGGCCTACTCGAAGATTTTCAACGCGGAGGACATCCCGCAGGGCCGCAAGGCGGAGGTCCTGATCTTCGACACCAAGGGCGCGTTCCTCAAGTACGCGCAGAGCATCAACACCCAGCCGCGTGCCGACACGCTGGGCTTCTTCCGCAGCGCGTCCGACGGCTCGAGTTCGATCGTCACCTTCCGCCGCCAGACGGACGAGTTCAACACACTGAGCACCCTGTACCACGAGGGGACGCACCAGTTCATCACCCTGGTGCTTGGCCGGGCCAACCGGCCGCCCTTGTGGGTGAACGAGGGGCTGGCGGTGTACTTCGAGAACAGCACTTGGCGGAAGGGAAAACTGCGGACGGGGATCATCCCGCGCAAGCGGCTGCTCCACCTTCAGCACTCGCTCCGGCAGGGGAAGATGGTTCACCTGGCGGACTTGATTCAGCGCGGGCGGCCGACGTTCGACGGCCTGTGCTACGCCGAGAGCTGGTCCCTGGTCTACTTCTTCGTACACGCCAATCGCGGCGCCTACGCGGGCCGGTTCAAGAAATACTTCCGGGCTCTGAAGACCGGGACCGGCCACGACGAAGCGTTCCGGGCCTGCCTGACCAAGGACATCAACAAGCTGGAGCGGCTCTGGAAGAAGTACGTGATGGGCCTCAAGGCTCCGCCCAAATGAGGGGGCCGTCCCCGGCAGGGCGCCGGGGGCTGGGCAACCGACCAGCGGGAGGGACAGAGATGATCGAGGTGCAATGCCCGGCCTGTGGCCGGATGCACTCGGCCGCGGCCTCTGAGGCGGGCCAGACCTATGCCTGCGCCTGCGGGAACGTGAACCGCATCCCGCCGCTCGAGCCGGAGCCCGCATCCGAGCCCCAGCCGGCCCCCAAGCCATCGCCCCAGCCGGGCCCCGCCGCCGAGCCGGAGCCGGGCGGCGACCGGGCGGAGGTGACCCTCTACACCGGCCGGCCCTCACAACTCCACAACCTGTGGCTGTTCGTCGGGCTGGCCGTGGTCCTGATCGTCGCGCTCTGGCCGCTGCGCCAGTTGCTCGGCTCGATGTTCAAGACCTCGAACTGGGACTGGTACATCGCCCTGACCCTGCTCTTCGCCTACGCGGTCTGGCTGTGCTACCGCGTGCTGCTGCTCAAGTGCACGAAGTACACCTGCACCACGTACAACGTGCTGATCGAGCGCGGCATCCTGTTCAAGAGCGTGCAGAACATCGAGCTGTTCCACGTCAGCGACGTGAGGATGAAGCGCAGCATCCTTCAGCGCATCCTTGGCACGGGCGACATTTACCTGGAATCGGCGAACCAGCCGCAGTTGCAGGGGGTGCTGCGCAGCATTCAGGACGCCGGCGCGGTGTTCCAGACCGTCAGTCGCGCGTCCGCCGAGGCCGACGCGCAGCACGGCACCTTCTACCGAGAGAAGTAGCCGAGGTATGGACCGCGAAGATCCCGAGCAGAACGGGGCTCGCCTCTCCTTCGCCGAGGGCTGGACCCTGCTCGATGCGCTGGCCGACGACCCCGCCGGCAAGCGGCTGTTGGTCCAGTGCGCCGACGGTGTCCGCCGCCAGGTAATCGAGCCGGGCGAAGACGAGCAAGGCTCCATCGCCTTCCGCGAGCGGTTCAAGCGCAAGGCGGCCCGCGCCCGCGGGCTCGATCATCCCAACCTGGCGGCCACCCTGGGCTATGCGGAAGACGCGGGCGCCCTGTTCCTGGTCGAGCCCGACCTGGAGGGCCTCTCGCTCGCCGAGTTGATGGAGAGCGAAGGGGCGCTGCCCGCCGACGCGGTGCTGGAGGTCGGCGCCGACCTGGCCCAGGCCCTGGAAGCCGTCCACCGCGCCGGACTGGTCCACGGATGGGTGCGGCCCGGGGCCGTGCTGGTGAGCAACGACCGGGCCTGCCTGCGCGGAGCCGGGCTCGAGCATCCCAAGGGCGAGAACATCGGTCCGCCGGACTTTATGTCGCCGGAACAGCTGAGCGAGGACCGCAGCCTGCGGGCGGAGTCCGACTTCTTTTCGCTCGGCTCCACGCTGTTCGCCGCCATCGTCGGCCGGCCGCCGTTTGTGGGCGCCAGCCCCGAGGAGGTCGCCGACCGGGTCCGGCTGGGCAGCCCCCGCTTCCCCGGGCCCGAGGAGCCGCAGCTCTCGAAGAACCTCCGGCTCTTGTTCGCCAAGCTGTTGGCCGCCGACCCCGAACAGCGCCCGCTCACGGCCGAGGAGTTGGTCAATGACATCGAGGCGGTCCAGCGCGGCGAACGGATCGACCGCGCGACCGTGCAGCCGCCCAGCCCCGCCCGGCCCGCCCGGCCGACGAAGAAGCGCAGGCCGGTGTGGATCATCGCGCTCGCCGCCGTGGCCGCTGCGCTGGTGCTCGTCGGCCTGGCGTTCTTGCTCCCGAAGGAGCCGGGACATGAGGCCGGCCCGCTCGCCGCGGGCGCGGCGACTGCGCCGGCGCGGGTGACGACGGCGCCCGCCAGCACGCGTCCCGCGGCGGCCAGCACCGGTCCGGCGGCGGCCCGGCCCCCCGCGGAGCTTGCCGCCGAGCAATACGCCGAGGCCCGCCGCTATGCCGCAGCTCACCCCCGCCGGTTCGACGAGATCATCCGCCGCTTCAGGGACGTCGCGGCGCGATACCCGGGCACCGATGCGGCTCTGAACGCCGCCCGCGAGGCCACGGACGCCGAGTTGAAGAAGAGCGGCGACCGGCTGAGCGAGTTCGGCGACGTGCAGGCCGAGGCCGACCGGCTGGTCGCGAAGCAGCGGTTCGGCGACGCGGTCGCCGCCTACCGGCGGCACGAGGTGCTGCGCACCCCGGCCAGCGGTGAGTTGCCCGCCGCGCTCCAGGCGAAGATCCAGGCCCAGATCAGCTTCATCGAGAGCAAGGCCGCGACGGCGTTCGACGCCGCCCGCGCCAAGGCGGCGGAGGCGGTCAAGGGCGAGCGCTACGAGACGGCCATCGCCATCTACGAGGCGGTGGTCGGCGGGTACGGGCTCGAGCCCCACGTCGGTCGCGCCCGGAAGGAGCTGGCCCTGCTCCGCCCGCTGCTCGAACAGCGCGACAAGGTCGCCGGCCTGCGCCGGGCGCAGGCGCTGGAGGCGGCGTATCGCGAGACGGCGGCGGAGACACAGACACGGGTCAAGGCCTTCGACCTGGAGGGCGCCGTCGCGGCGTCAGAAGCGCTGGCCAAAGAGCTGGAGGGCTCGGCCCTGGCTCCGAGCGCGGCCCGCCACCTCGGCCACCTGAGACGCCTGCTGGCGCTGAAGCAACGGGTCATCCGCCAGATCAACCGGGCGGACCCCAAGCTGAAGAGCGAGTCGCTGGGGATCCGCGCCCCGGCCTCGGTGATCGCGTCGGCCGACGGGGCCGGCATCGTGCTGCGGTCGGCGGGCGGTGCCGAACGCCGGCCCTGGTCGAAGCTCTCCGACTGGGAGAAATACGCGATCGCGCGCAAGGTCTGCAACCTCGATTCGAAGGACGACCTGGCGGCGCTCGGCCTGCTCTCGCTGGAGCAGGGCAACCTGGCCCGTGCGGAGAGCGACCTGAAGCTCGCGAAGCGGTTCGGCGGACAGGTGGATGATCTGCTCGGCCGGGCGCGGGCGGCGACGACGGTCAAGCCGGAGCCCGGGGCCGACGGCCCGGCGCGGATGCTGGTCCGGGCGCGGGCGCGGGTCGGGCAGAAACAATGGCTCGACGCCCTGGCGCTGCTCATCCCGCTCAAGGAGAAGCACGCCGTGGCGGATTATGCGATCCGGCAGAAGCTGGACGAGATCAACGCCCTGCTCCGCCAATGTGCCGACGGCTTGGCCCGCGCCGACCGGGACCGCGACATCGCCCGGGGCATCGAGACCCCGCTCTTCGCCGCCGGGCTCGCCGGCTGGACGGTGCGCGGCAAGGGCTGGACGTTTAAGGCGGGCCGGGCCTCGTGTGACAATCGCGCCGAGCACGACATCGACCTGGTGCGGCCGGTGAAGAAGGTGCCCGCCTATCGCCTGGCGCTCCGCTGCCGGGTGCTGCAGGGGAACGGGCTGCTGGTGCGGGTGGCGTCGGACGGCGACACGCAGTACGATTTCTGGCTGGGCCTGGCGGACATCCAGAAGTCGGGCCTGTGGCTGGGGAGCGGCGGCAAGGTGCGGAAGAACAACCTGATCACCCTGCTGGTCCGGCCCGGCGAATGGGTGACCGTCCGCGCCGTGGTCACCGGCCGCGAGGTGCGCGTGGAGTGCGGCGGCCAGCGCTGCCGGCTGCCCTGCCGGTTGGACTCCGCCGCGGCGGAGTGGTCCGTGGGGCTTATCACTCGGCAGAAATCGAAGGCCGAGTTCGAGGCGCTCCGCATCCGCACGTTACACGAGCAGTGATCGTGAAGAGCCTGGGTGCCTGACCGCGTGGGCCCACTCCCTCACCGCCGCCCGTACTGGCGAACGGTCTCGAAGGCGGCCACCACGTTCGGCGCCGGGGTGTTGGGCATGATGACGTTCGACGAGCCGAAGATGTATCCGCCGCCCGGCGCGGCCACGTCGATCATGTGCTTGACGGTGTCGACCACTTGCTGCACCGTGCCGGCGTGCAGTACGCCGCCGCAGTGGATGTTACCCCAGAACGTGAGCCGGTCGCCGTAGCGCGGCACCAGGTCGTCGAGGAACATCCCGGCTCCGTAGTCGATCTCGCCGTAGCCGTGGATGCCGGACCGCTCGAAGAAGTCCTCGGCGATGTCCCACAGGTTTCCGTCGGTCCGGAACACGTACTTCATCCCCAGTTCCTCGGCTCGGCGGGTGACCGCCCGGAGCCTGGGCAGTTGGAGTTCGCGGAAGACGGTGGGCCCGTAAAGGGGGCCGTGGTTATCGGCGAAATCCCCGCCTGCCCACAGGATTCGATAGCCGAGCTCGGCCATGGCCTCGACCGCCTTGAGCGTACGAGTCATCTCCGCGTCGAGCAGCCGCTCGATCAGATCGCGCCGCAGGGCGCAGGCCATCAGCCAGACGGGGTCGAGCGGGATTCGCACCGCGCCCGCGCCGGCGGGGATCTCGAACTCCTCGCCGTAGTCGCAGCGGAACCGCCAGGTGGCCGAGCCCTTGAAGGCCTCGAGGTCGAACGGCTCCCGGGCTCGGGCCTCGGCGCGCTCGACCTCCGGCTCCAGGTCGTCGGGCATCTGCGGGGCCGGGGTGCTGCGCCGCACGTCCTTCAGGTGCATGAAGGTCTTCGCCTCCGGGTCGAACTTGTAGATGCTGTGGTCGCCTTCCAGGTCGCCGTAGACGACAGTATACGGATCGGGCTGTGCGGCCGGGCGGGCGCTGATTCGCCAGGGGTAGGTCAGCATGTCGAAGTCCAGCTCGCGGGCGATGGCCACCTGGTCGAGGGTCATCTGGCGGACGAACGCGTCGTGCGCCGCGTCGCCCCGCATCCAGGCGCAGGCCTCCTGGTAATGGAGCAGGGTGGTTCCGGTGAACGCCTGGCGGCCCAGGATCTCGCTGGCCACGTCCGAGGCGACGGCCTGGTCGAACTCCGGGACACAGTCGGCCTGGCGGTGTTCGAACGCCGCCCAGATTCGCTCTCTTTTCGTCACGGGCCGTCTCCATTGTGATGCGCGGACAGACGCGGACGGAGCGGCAGACCGGCGTTCGTCCGTGGTAAGGTCTTATTCGACTCGCAACTGGCGTTCGGCGTCGACCACGTCGCGGTTGAGCCCCCGGATCGCGCCGCGCAGTCCCTCGATCAGGCGGTCGTCCCCTTCGACGGCCTTGATGGTCTGGCGCATCAGTTGGACGGCGAGCCGGAAGTTTCGGCAGAGGTCGCCGGGCCCCACGTCGCAGTACCGTTCGAGTTCGTCGAACTCGCATCCGGTCGCCCAGCGCCAGGTGGCCCGGCTGAGTCCGAACTCGGGCGACTTGGTCATGTCTTCGAGCTTGTGCCGCTTTTCGGCGGCGTGGATGCGGCGGATGGCGGCGTAGGCCGGGTTGGCGATGGGTGCCAATTGTTTCTTCGGCATGCGCTGCGGCCGGCTGCGGCGGCGCGGCTCGTAGACCAGCGCCACCATCAGCACCGCGAGCCCCTCGGGCTCCAGTTCGTCCAGCGCCCCCGCCGCGTAGAGTTCGGTGATCATCATCTCGTAGCCATTGATGCGGGCGGCGATCCGGCCGCGGCGGCGCAACCCGTTCCGCATGACGTAGTCCAGCTCGCCGAGCACCGCCAGCTTCTTCTTCGCGATCTTCTTTTCCTGGGTGGGCGAGATGCCCGGCCGGTGCCGGTGCCGGCGCTGGTACATGGCGAAGCTGCGGGCGCAGGCGTCGTAGACCGCTTCGCCCACGCGCGAGTAGAGATTGAGGATGGTGGAGTAGGCCAGCTCGAAGCGGCTCTGGATGCGCTCGATCTTCCCGGTCAGCACGCGGCGGACGCGCCGGGCGTCGTCCTCCTCGGGGTCGACTGCGGCATAGACGTAGCCCACGTCGTCCATGCCGCGCCGGCCGGCGCGGCCGGACATCTGGTGGTACTCGCGGCTCTCCATGTAATCGAAGCTAACGCCGTCGAACTTTCTGAGCGACTCGAAGGCGACGGTCCGGGCCGGCATGTTGACGCCGACGGCGAAGGTCTCGGTGGTGAACAGCAGTTTGATGAGGCCGGAGGAGAAGAGGCGCTCGACGACCTCTTTCAGGGTGGGCAGCATCCCGGCGTGGTGATAGGCGATGCCGCGCAGCACGAGCGGGCGGAAGGCCTCGGCCATCCGCTGGCCGGCGATCTCGTAGCGCTGGCACAGCTCGTCGAACAGAGCCTGCACCCTGCCCCGCTCGGCGTCGGTGAGCAGGTCGCGGTCCCCGGCCCGGCGTGCGTTGGCCTCGCAGGCGATTCGGCTGAAGCAGAAGAAGATGCAGGGCAGGCGGTCGTCCTGTTCGAGCAGGTCGATGACCTGTGCGTTCGATGCGGCGAGCCGGGTCCCGCGCCCGGTCCGCGCCGGGCGCCCGTGCCGCGGCTTACGCCGGTGGGTGACCTTCCCGCGCCGCATGGCGCCGTCGAGCTTCTTGAGCGATACGGTTCGGCCCTCACAGCACACGAACGAGCGGAGCGGGACCGGGCGGTGGGCCTCCTCGACGACCTGCACCTGGCAGTCGCGGACCTCGGCGATCCAGTCGGCCAGCTCGCTGACGTTGGGCATGGTCGCGCTCAGGCAGACCAGTTGGGTGGTGGCGGGGGCGAAGATGATGCTCTCCTCCCACACCGTGCCGCGCTCCAGGTCGTTGATGTAGTGGACCTCGTCGAAGATGAGATAGCGGGCGTCGTCGAACCGGCCGGACTCCTCGAACAGAGCGTTGCGGAAGATATCGGTGGTCATGATGAGGGCCGGGGCGGAGCCATTGATGGTCACGTCACCCGTCATGATGCCGACCTGGTCGCCGTAGCGCGAGCGGAAGTCGCGGAATTTCTGGTTGCTCAGCGCCTTGATGGGCGCGGTGTAGAGCACGCGCTGTCCGCTGTCCAGCGCCCGCTGGACCGCGTACTCTGCGATGACGGTCTTGCCGGCGCCGGTGGGCGCCGCCACCAGCACCGAATCCCCCTGGTCGACGGCGCGCACCGCCTCGAGCTGAAAGGGGTCGAGTTCGAACTCACGTCCGCCGGCCGACTCGTATTCGCGGAATTTCATGACGCCCTATCATACGAGAAACCGCGGCCCGTCGCAAAGGGCGAGCCGCGCCGGCATCCGGTCCTTTGCCCGACGCCCCGCGGTCGGGTACAATCGCAGCCGGCCGGCGCCCGGCCGGAGGAGCGCTCCCGTGACCCTGCTGATCGCGACGATCCTGGTGCTGGTGAACGCGGCCTGGTTCCTGCTGGTGCTGGTCCGGCTGCCCGGCGTCTGGCTGATGGTGCTCACCACCTGGCTGGTCGCCTGGTGGCGTTGGGAGCAGCGGATGTTCAGCCCCTGGACGCTGGGCGTGATCCTGCTGCTGGCCGCGGCGAGCGAGGTGATCGAGTTCCTGGCCGGTGCGGTGGGGACCAGGAAGGCGGGCGGCTCGTCGGCCGGCGCCTGGGGTGCGGTGTTCGGCGGGATCCTGGGCGCGGTGCTGGGCACGGTGCTCATCCCGCTGCCGGTGCTCAACTCGGTGCTGGGCGCGTGCCTGGGCGCCTGGCTGGGTGCGAGCGGGATCGAGCTTTCGACGGGCCGTCCCGCGGCGCAGGCGATGAGGTCCGGGGCCGGCGCGAGCGCGGGCACGCTGGCCGGGATCCTGACCAAGGTGGTCACGGGCATCGTGGTCTGGCTCATCATCGCGGCCGCGGCGTTCTGGCCGTAGGGTCGCTTCAAGCTCGATTGTGTGGGCTCATCCGCCCTCACGGAGGGCGGCTACAAGCGAAGCGCGAGGTGGTGCTGTAGCCGAGGTCCGCGACTTCGCAGAAGCGCGCCTGCAAGAACATGCCTGAAGCGACACTCGGCGTGCGCCGCGGGCCTCATCTGTCGTCCGATCAGGCCGGGCCCCGGTCAGGCCGGGAGCGGCGGGGCACGCCCACCAGTTGGCGGGCGGCTGCGGTGATGTCGGCGCTCTGCATCAGGGTCTGGCCGACCAGCACGGCGTGCACGCCGGCGTCGGCCAGTGACTCGACGTCCCGGCGCGAGGCGATCCCGCTTTCACTGACCAGCACGCGGTCGGCGGGGACTTCCCCGGCCAGCTGTTGCGTGGTGCGGAGGTCGGTGGCCAGGGTGTCGAGGTCGCGGTTGTTGATGCCGATGATCGGGGCGCCTACTTCGACGGCGCGGGCGACTTCCTCGCGGCTGTGCGTCTCGACCAGCGCCCCCATGCCCAGTTCCCCCGCCAGCGAGAGGAGCGCGGCCAGTTGGTCGTCCCGGAGCACGCGGACGATGAGGAGGACGGCGTCGGCCCCTGCGGCGCGGGCCTCGTAGATCTGGTACTCGTCGACGATGAAGTCCTTGCGCAAAGCGGGCACCGGTGCGGCGTCCCGCGCCTCGGCCAGGAACGCGAGGTTCCCGCCGAAGTACCGGGCGTCGGTGAGCACGGAGAGTGCGGCGGCCCCGGCCTCGCGGTAACAGGCGGCGATAGCGGCGGGGTCGAAGTCCTCCCGGATCAGCCCGGCGGACGGCGAGGACCGTTTCAGCTCGGCGATGAGGGCGACGGCGCGCCCGGCGAGCAGCGCGCCGCGGAAGTCGCGGGCAGGCGGCGCCTCGGCGGCGCGGGCCCGGACGTCCTCGATCGGCGTGGCGTGGCGTGCGGCCGCCACCTCTTCCAGCTTGTGTGCCACAATCCTGTCCAGAATCACGGGGCCTCTTGCCTCCACGGAAACGTCAGCGGTTGACCTGGCATCTGTTCACGGCTCGCGAAGCGGACCTTCGCGATGTACGGTGGTGAACGCCGGCACGGTGAAGACGGGACGCCGCAGCTGCAGGAGCTCCCGGCCGACTCAATCCTTCAGTTGGACCGACCAGTACGCCTCGTCGACAAAGTGCTTCCAGGAGCGATATTTCGGCGAGGAGATCTTGAGCCGGAGCGCGGGGTTGGTCTTTGGCCGATAGGGCTTGTGGACCAGCGACATCCCCGTCTCTTCCAAGAGCCGGCCGCCCTTCCGCGCGTTGCAGCGCGTGCAGGCGCACACCACGTTCTCCCAGGTGGACAGCCCTCCGCGAGAGCGCGGGATCACGTGGTCGAGCGACAGTTCCGAGCTGGGGTGTCTGCGGCCGCAATACTGGCAGCGGCTCCCGTCACGGGCAAAGATGTTCCGGCGGTTGAACTTGACGGCCCGGCGCGGCCGACGCCCGAACAAGAGCAGTCGGATGATCTTCGGCACACGGACGCTCAGGTCCACGGTGTGTACCCAGTCGCCGTCTTCCTGCTCGAACAGGTTCCGCATCCGGCTGAGTTCGACCCAGCTCTCGAAGTCGTAGGTGCTCCACTCCTCCCCGATCTGCAGCACCGCCTCGGCGTGGTCTTTGAACAGGAGGCGGAACGCCCGCCGCGCATCGACGACGTGGATCGCCGAGTAATTGCTGTTGAGAACCAGGACACTGGCATCGAGGCCACCGCGCATCGCGCCACACTCCAAACCATGCATTCGCCGTATTATAGAGCCGCCCTACCGGGTGTGCAACATATTCTGTCGGCGCTATCGCTCGAGGTCAATCCGCCGGCGACCCATCTCGACGGGCGTCGCCGCGTCGGCGGAAAACGCCCGCAGCCGGAAGGTAAATCGGAACTCCTCGGGCCGCAGCTCGTACTGCGGCAGCACTCCCGGCCCGCAGCTGGCGCTGCCCAGGCCGTGGTGCCGATGGTCGAGGTGCAGGGTGATCCCGTCGCGAGGGGCCAGGTCGCAGGTGTGGGCCGCCCGCTCCAGGTCCGCGGTGGTAAACCGGTGGGCGCTGAAATCGAGCAGCGGATCGCCCGCCGCAAACAGGCCGGCGCCGTCCGCATCGGTGAACGCCGCCCATCGCACCTCGGTCCGGTTCCCGTTCTCCTGCGGGAAGACGTATGGCGTGTAAAGCTCATCCACGGCGGCGTGGTACAGGCCCACGCGCTGCGCCTGCTTGCTGTCGACGTACGCCTCGCCCGGCCCCAGCCCGTACCACGCCACGCGGTCCAGCTCGCCGGGCAGTGTCAGCTCGAGTCCGACCCGAGGGAGCACCGGCCAGTCGCCCTCCGGGACCACGTGCAGGTCGAGCAGCACGTCGCCGCTCCCGCAGACGGTGCAGGCGGTCCGACACCGCAGCCCGATGGGCAGGATCGGCGGGGCGATGCGCTGCGCCAGGGTGACGCGGACCGCGCCCGGGCCGAGCCGCTCACAGGTCACGGAATCGGTCCGGTGCTGGAGCTGGTGCAGCCCCGCCTCCCGCCAGGCACCGACCAGCGGGCGGTCGTTGTCGATCGGCGCACGCCAGAAACAGAGCAGCGGGCCGGAGCGCAACACCTCACGCCCCTGGTGCTGCCAGGAGGCGATCCGCCCGCGCACCCGGTCGAACACCAGTGCGAACCCCTCGCCGGAAATGGCGATGGAGCGGCGCGAGGCCGCGCACTCGATGGCGGGCAGGCGCGATGCGGGCAGCACAGCGGGCGGGGCGGTCACCGGCAGCTCGAACTGCGCCCAGGCGACCAGGTGGCCGCGCGGCGCCCAAGCCGCGTCCTCGGCCAGCACCCACTCCAGGTTGAGGCGATAGTCACACCCCGCGACCGGGGCCTGCGGCGGGTCGAACGGCACGGTCACCACGGCGCTCTGGCGCGCCGGCAAGTCCGGCAGCTCGAGCGGGCCGCGCTGAATGACCTCGCCGTCTGCGGTGACCGTCCAGCGGGCATCGAGATGGCCCAGCGACAGGAAGTCGTAGCGGTTGGTCACGCGCACGGTCCCGGCGGCGAGGTTCTGGGCCTCGCAGTGGACCGGTTCGATGATCTTCTTGTACTCGATGAGCCCGGGCGACGGCCTGCGGTCCGGAAAGACCAGCCCGTTGATCACGAAGTTCTTATCGTTCGGCTGGTCGCCGAAGTCCCCGCCGTAGGCGAAGTACTCGGTCCCGTCGTCCGCGCGCCGCCGCAGGCCCTGGTCCACCCAGTCCCACACGAACCCGCCCTGCAGCCGGTCGATGGCCCAGAACGCGTCCCAGTATTCCTTCAGCCCGCCGGGCCCGTTCCCCATCGCGTGCGCGTATTCGCAGAGGATGACGGGCTTGGTCAGGTAGACCTCGCGGGCACACGTGCGCCCGGCCACCTCGAGGTCTGCCTTCCCCTCGCCGAACGCGATGCACCGGTGCACGGAGGAGTACATCGAGCTGAAAAAGTCCGTCACGGTCAGCGTGTAGTCGCGGTCGTAGTGGATGGGCCGGGTGGGGTCCGCCCCCCGAATCCAGTCGGCCATGGCCGCGTGGTTTGGGCCGAACCCCGACTCGTTGCCGAGCGACCAGATCATCACGCAGGGATGGTTTTTGTCGCGCTCGACCATCCGGCGGGCGCGGTCCACGTACGCCGCCCGCCAGGCGGGGTCGCAGCTGAGCTGGTCCTCGTCGGACTGGGTCATCCCGTGGCATTCCAGGTCCGTCTCGTCCAGCACGTACAGCCCGAGTTCGTCGCACAGGTCGTAGAAGCGGGGGTCGTTCGGATAGTGCGAGGTGCGGACCGCGTTGAGGTTGTGCCGCTTCATCAGCACCACATCCCGGCGCATCGACTCCCGCGACAAGGCTTTCCCGCTGTCCGGGTCGTGCTCGTGCCGGTTCACCCCACGGAACTTAATCACCGCGCCGTTGACCAGCAGCAGGCCGTCACGAATTTCGACCGACCGGAACCCGACCCGGCAGGGGACCACCTCGACCGTCCGCCCGGCGGGGTCGCGCAGCGACAGCAGCAGCGTGTAAAGATGCGGGGCCTCCGCCGACCACTTCGCGGGATCGAGGACGGGCATCGCGATATCCGCGGCTCCGTCCATTACCTGTGCAACGACCGGCTCGGCACCGGCGTCGCGCAGGTGGGCCTCGACCGAACAGCCCGTCCCACCCTCTACGGCCGCGTGCACGCGCAGCGTCGCATCGCGGCACGCATCGTCCAGCTCGGTCCTCACGGCGAAGTCCTCGATGTGGGCCGGCCCCGCAGCCAGCAGATAGACATCGCGGAAGATCCCGCTCAGCCACCACATGTCCTGATCTTCCAGGTAGCTGCCGTCGGACCACTGCACCACGCGCACGGCCAGGACGTTGGTTCCGGGCCGGACGTGCGCGGTGACGTCGAATTCCGCCGGCAGGCGCGAGCCCTTGCTGAACCCCACCGCCCGGCCGTTCACCCACACGGAGAAGGCGGAGTCCACTCCGTCGAACCGCAGCGTGACCCGCCGGCCCGCCCACTCCGCCGGGACCTCGAACGCGCGGCGGTAGGAGCCCGTCGGGTTCTCCGTCGGCACGCGCGGCGGGTCCAGCGGGAACGGGTAGACCACGTTTGTGTAGTGCGGATGCCCGTAGCCGGAAAGCTGCCAGTGGGCTGGAACGGCGATGTCGTCCCAGTCGTCGGCGTCGTACTCCTCGCGCTCGAACCCTTCCGGCGCCAGCTCGGGGCTCGGGTCGAAATGAAACTTCCAGGTCCCGCTCAGCGAGCGGACCCAGGGCGACCGGTC
>Ga0272441_10009979_pt1 | contig 14517 bp, 11 predicted proteins | sample SSMProp6N_FD_193582 | JGI IMG/M metagenome (GOLD analysis project Ga0272441, IMG submission 193582) | Marine sediment archaeal communities from Little Sippewissett salt marsh, Falmouth, MA, United States - SSM-Prop-6N | ecosystem: Environmental > Aquatic > Marine > Wetlands > Sediment ... | reverse complement strand
AAGGATGATTACTACATCATTTCAAAAGAATCAAACGCTGTTAGTAAAGTATTATCAGACTTTTATATTAAGTTGGGTCGTCCTTCTACTCCTCTTAGTGAATCAGGAACTAAGTTAATGAATATCCTTATTGCTACCTGGAAAGACCTGATGCCTAAAGAAGCTATGGAATGGAAAAAACAAAGAGAGAATTATAAAAAAGCAGAGCTTTCCCCCAAAGAACAAGTGAGGAAACACACGGGCAGGTCGCTTGCTTCTTACCCCATGTATATTTACCGTTTAATGAAGAAACTTTTCCCCGAATTTGACGCTACTGAACGTAAAAATTGTATGAAAATGGTTAAAAAATGGCCTCTTTTCCAGATGGCTAATAAAGTATGAAGATAGCCTTTGCTGTTATTGTTAAAGGAGATGAGGAGTTAGATCAGCTAAAAACGCTGATGGACTCTACTGAGGGCGTATTTGATGGTGTCTTTATCACTACCAATGGCAAAGAGTTTACTAAGACCAAGAAGTATTGTGAAAAACAGGGATATAAGCACTCTCATTTACACTGGAATGATAACTTTGCTGAACAAAGGAACTTCAACTTTGCCCAAGTGCCTGAAACCTATGACTATATCTGCTGGGCTGATAGTGATGATGTAATTGTTAATCCCAAGATTCTTAAGAAAGTAGCCAGGATTGCTAAACACAAAGGTTTTGATGCGGTTATGTTTGATTACTGGTATGGCAATAAGTTTAAAGGCAAGCCAAGCTTGGAGACTTTCCAAGAGGTTGAGGTTACCCAGCAAAGGGAAAGGCTGTTAAAGCCTGGTTCTATTGTCTGGAAGAAACGACTGCATGAATCACCAGTACCGACTGATGGACAACGCTTCAAACATTCTAATGTTCCTTACTCTAAAGAATACCCGATTGCTTGGATGCACTTAGGAGCAGACAGAGATCTGCCCCAAGAGTTAATGGATAAGCGTATGGCCCGCAACCGCAAGCTTTTGGAGTTAGATTTAAGAGATGAAAGAGAAGACGGCAGTGTTGACCCCAGGACAATCCTTTACCTGATGAAGATTTATGCTGAAGATAAAGACCCCAACCTACTAAACGAGTGTATTAAGCTTGGCGAGGAGTACATGACTAAGTCTGGGTGGGACTATGAAAGGGCAGTTTGCTGCCGTTTAATGGGAATATGCTATGGTAAGTTAGGTCAACATAATGAGGCTAGGAAACTATTACATCAAGCGATTAGTGAATATCCCTTTGATCCCCTTTTGTATCTTCATTTATCAAGAGTTTACTTTAACCTTAAGAACTATTCAGCGATGAAGCACTGGTTAGAGGTTGGACTGACATTAAAGGATGAACGTAAACAGCCAATGGAGAACTTATTAGAACTTAAGATCTTATCTTATCAGTTGGCTTTACAATATTATTTTTACGGTGACAAGAAGAACACTAAAAAAGCCTGGCAAGCAGCTAAGATGCTGGCTAAGATAGAGCCAATTAGGGAGAATGTAGAGAATGAAGCTAGGCTGTTTGACTTAAAAGAGTTAGACGCTGCTTCGGGAGCTGCCCACCAGTTAATGCTTTACTTAAAGGATATTGGCAAGGGTAGAAAGATACCTGACTTGGTACAAGCCTTACCTTATGAAATGAAAAGCCTACCCTTTGCCCAGCACTTTTACACTAAGTATAAAGAGCCTAAGGTTTGGAAAGATAATGAGATTTGTTATTTTGCTAACTTCGGGCAGGAACACTTTGAGAAATGGTCTCCTATGTCTTTAAAGACTGGTTTGGGCGGAAGTGAAACGGCTGTAGTTAAACTAAGTGAAGAACTTACTAAATTGGGGTGGAAGGTAACAGTCTATGGAGATCCAGGACAGTTTGAGGGCAACCACAATGGTGTTCTTTACTTGCCCTGGTTTAAGTTTAACCAGCGAGATAAGTTTAATATCTTTATCCAGTGGAGACACAACAGTTTAGCAGGTAGGATTAGTGCCAAGAAGTTCATGGTTGACCTGCACGACATATTTGTTGAGGGTTCATACAAGGATAAACCAATCGATCATGTTATGGTAAAAAGCGAGTTCCATAGGAATATGGCTGCTCATGTGAGAAATGTGGAGGTAATCAGTAATGGAATCAACTAATATACCCAGACATCACAAACTATTCTGGGGAAGTTCCTACGATAGGGGTTTAGACGTATTATTGTATATTTGGCAGGATGTCAGAAAAGCTATTCCTGATGCCCAGCTACATATTACTTATGGATGGGATATGTTTGATAGGGTGTCTTCCAATAACCCTGAAAGAATGAAGTGGAAACAGCAGGTAGTGGACTTAAGCAAACAAGCGGGAGTTATCCATCATGGTCGGGTAGGTAAGGCCAAGCTTGCCAAAATTAGGCAGCTTTGTGGTGTATGGGCCTACCCGACCTATTTTCAAGAGATTAACTGCATCACTGCCTTAGAGTGTCAAAAGGATGGAGTAGTACCAGTAGCCATGAACTTTGCTGCTTTATCCGAAACCGTGCAAAGCGGTATTTTGGTTGATGGTGATATTAAAGATCCAGCCGTGGTAGAGAAGTTTACCAAAGAATTGATTGGGCTAATGAATGATAAGCCCCGATGGCGTAAAGAATCTATCAAAGCTAAGAAGGTGGCTAAAAAGTATTATTGGAACAAGATTGCTGCTCAGTGGAATGAATACTTAAAAGCTCCGATTAAGAAACCTGAAGTAAGTATTGTCACTATTACTATCCGTGAAGGATTCTGGAATATAATGGCGGATAATATCTCTCGGCAAACACACCCTGTAAAAGAGTGGATTATTGTGGATGACCACCCCACCAACAGAAAAAAAGTGGCGGAGGATGTCGCTAAGAAGTATAAATTGAACATAAAGTACCTTAGGGGCAATAAAGGCAAACATAGATATGGTTTAGTGGCGGCTAACAATATTGGTTGGAAAAACGCTGAGGGTGAACTATTAGTTTACTTACAGGACTTTGTGCTAATGCCAGAACACGGAGTAGAGTGGTTGGTTGATATATACCGCCACCACCCCAATGCTTTAATTGCTCCTGTTGATATTTACTATCATTGTCACGAACCGAATAAGAAGAATAAGATAGATTGGTGGGATGGCAAGACTGATATTATTGGAGCCTTAGATTGGAAGAATATCAGGGTGGAGAACAAGGGAATCAGATACTCAGACAATCCCTATGACTTTGAGATGAACTATGGGGCTATCCCTAAAAAGATATTGGATGATCTAAACGGCTGGTGGGAGTTTTTTGATAATGGTTTTGGGTTTGATAATACTGAGCTGGCTTATCGCCATTTAGAGAAAAACGGTGAGATCATTGTAGATGATACTAATATTTGTCAGTGTATAAACCTGTGGCCTCACATTGGTGGAACTAAAGAGAATGTAATTGAACGCAACCGCCATCAGGGAGTGCCAATGTATGAGTGGTTTGTCAGGCAGATGCAGTTAAACAAGTTGCCAATGGTTAGAGATGAAAAGCTTGATAAGTCAATCAATATTGACTACTCCGTGCCAGAGAAAGTCAAGGATGAGGATGCTCCCAAGTGGGTACAGGAAAATACTTCTAAAGTAGTGAAGAGCTGGGGGGATCTATGAGAGTAATGAATCTTGGCACTTATGACATACTTCATTATGGGCATTTGTCTTTGTTAAGTTTTTGTAAACGGCTGGCAGGGAATGATGAGTTTATTGTTGGTCTTAACACAGATAAATTTGTTTTAAAGTACAAGGGAAAGCCGACCATATTAAAGTATGAAGAAAGAAAAAGAACTCTTTTAAGCCTTCCTTGGGTAAGCAGAGTGGTAAGAAATAGACAACCAGAGCAAACAGCAGGTGTAGTCATGTTAGAGAATAATATCAAACTGGTTGTTTCTGGGTCAGATTGGCACAGAAAAGATTTAATGGCACAGTGGGGAGTGGATTATGACTGGCTGGACAAAAGAGGTATTTGTGTTTGTTACTTCCCGTTTTATAAAACCAGGCATATATCATCATCAATAATAAAGGAGAGAGTACGTCAATCTCGTTAATCATACCGTTTTTAGCTTGTGATAAAGAAAAGTACAATGTGCTTGAACGTTGTATTGAATCTTTGTTTCCCCAATACGACCAACTGATAGTTGCCCAAGAGGAGGGTAAGTCTTTGGCAGAGAATATAAACATTGGTCTTCATAAGGCTGAGGGTGATTTTTTAGTAGTTTCTAATGATGATATAGTTTTGCGGTCTGGGCATTTAAAAGATTTATGCCATAAGGGCGAAGTCCATTCTCCAGTAGTGCATGGCGGTATTAACAAAACCTTCCATGCCCACCTTTACTGTATGCCAAAAGAAGTTTATAAAAAGATAGGCGATTATGACGAGAGCTGTCCTGGTCCTTATTATATTGATTCTGACTACTGGGTTCGTTTGGTAAAAGCAAACATTCCAGTCATAATGAATGAGAGTGTTCACATTGACCATCCCGAACCAGCCAGAACGCTAAAGAATATTAAAACCAACATGAAAGAAACAAGAGAATGGTTTATTAAAAAACACGGGAAAGGATATTTAGGGTTAGTAGAATGAAAGTAATTTATAGAGCCAGTTCAGTTTTATCAAGCAATCCTAATCCCTTGGGGAGAAACAAGGATGTTATTTTAGAAACCTGCTTTGAGTCGTTCCTGAAAGCAAAGACTAATGATATGGAAATAATCTTTACAGTTGACAGGTTAAGCGAGAAGCACAGGAAGATGTTTGGCAAGTACGGTAAGCTGGTTGATACTAAGACAGGGATGCAGAACAACCGCAACATGGCTTTTAAGATAGCGATGGAAGAACCGAATGAGGATAAGATATTGTTTGTTGAAGATGACTATTTGTGGGTTCCCAAGTGTTTAAGCAAGCTAGACCAGGTTTTAAACAAGTGCAAGCTCTTTTCTCCATACGATCACCCAGCCCATTACTTAGAAGACAGGTTTAAGTATCAGGGTAAGAAGATGTTTATGCACGAGAACTGTACTTACAGGCAAGCACCATCAAATACTTTTACTTTTGCTTGTCGGGCTTCAGTTTTAAAACAGAACCGCAGTTTGTTTATGGAGACTTGGGGAGACCATGAGACTTTTGTGGGACTGGGAGAGTTAGGATATGAGATGTATGTACCTGTGCCTTCATGGGCGACACACTTGGTAACTGGACTTCTGGCTCCGAACATAGATTGGCCCATTTGAAAACCCCTTCTCATTCTTAGTATTCTAAGAACATGAAAACCTTATCAGAGATTTTAACCGACGCTAATGCGGTTCTTGATTTAGAAGCGACTGAACCAACTGGCGATGAGTTGACCTTAAGACAAAACTATGCTAACCAAGCGGTTGATGATGCTTCTGACAGGGTACAACTGAATGAGTTTAAAAGTGAATACATGGTGTGTATTAGTTCAAATGTAACTGTTCCCCTTCCTTCTAATTTCAGAGAATTACAAGAAGACCCCCGTTTGCTTATTGGTTCTATTTGGGAAACATGGCCAGAGATAGAGGTAGAAGAAAGGTATGAACGATCAACGAGTGCCAGATATTCATATATTCTTGGCAACCCAGCAGGGGGTTATTATCTTATTTTAAACGATCCCGAAGCTAACTGTACTCTTTCTATTATTTATCAACGCTATCCGTCTGGAATGGCTACATTAACCGATCAATGTGAGCTGTCAGAACCCACCTATGTTACCAGGAAATTAGAAAGTTATGTTTTATATGGCAGGGGTGATGATAAATTTCAAATTGCCGAAACCAGGGCAGAAAAACAGTTAATGAATATGGCTGGTCGGAGGATGAAAGGCACTGGAGGGCAAAGCAAAGATACGCCAATGAAGTTTGCGTCTCCATTGGGGTAAATATGTATAAAAAAACTAAAGCAGGAAAATCAAATTGTACCTGTAAAGTTTGTGGACTTAAATTCTGGTTAAAAAAAAGCAAAAAAGATAAGGGTTGGGGGAAATATTGTTCTAGAGAATGTCAGGCTAAAGATATGCCAACTGGAGAAAAATCTAATAATTGGAAGGGCGGGCTGACAATTGATATAAATAAATATAAAAAAAAATGGCGTGAAAAAAATAAAGATTATGTTAGATATGCTTATAAGTTAAGACGATTAAGAATGTTAGAAGTTAAAGGAGAGCATACTTTTGGAGAATGGGAAACTTTAAAAGCACAATATAATTGGACTTGTCCATGTTGTCTTAAAAAAGAACCAGATATAGATCTAACTGAAGACCACATTGTTCCTATAACTAGAGGCGGTAGTAATAATATAGAAAATATTCAGCCACTTTGTAAAAGCTGTAATAGCAGTAAATATACTAAGATTATTAAATATCCTCTGGGATAAGGAGAATCATGCCTTTCTTTGATACCAAAGAGCCAAAATACAAACCAAGCAAAGTAGCTAAAGCTGAATGGAAAACATTTAAAAAGGGTGTTAATCTTTTACTTCGAGAGACAGAGGTTTCCCGTCAAGAATTAGTCCAAGCTGATAACTTAATGTTAATTGGTAGTGGTGTTCCTACAGGAAGATGGGGAACAGCTCTTTATTTTGAAGCTAATGTGACAGGAACGACCAGGGGCTTTGCTACTTATAAATCCAACGACGGTACTACCAATGAGATATTTGCTTTAACTGATGAGGGATATTTAGCTAAGAAAAACGGTTCTTCTTATGCTGTGATAAGCGGACAGTCTTGGCCGTCAGGCACAGATATACAGGCCGAACAACTTGGTGGTTATACTTATATTGTAGCTGAAGACACTTCATTTACCAGATATGATGGTTCTGGGCTAGAAGCTTTTGCTACTATTGCTGCTCCAACTGGATTGGCAGTATCAAACTATTCTGGTATATCAGGCTTAAATCAATGCAGTTGGAAAGTAGTGGCCATTGGTTTAAATGGTGGATCTACTACAGCCTCAGCTAATTATTTACTAACCAATTTACCCAACGACTTATCACAAAGCTCTTATCATGTGTTTTGGTCTGCTCCGTCTTGTGCCAGTTTTGCAGGGTTTGAGATTTATCGGGGCGATCCTGGTGATGAGACCTTTTTAGCTACGACTGATGCTGACGTTACTTTCTTTCATGACTTTGGTGATCCTGCTGCTGAATCAGTTTTAGTGCCTTTAACCAATACTACTGGCGGAGTACAAAGCAAGTTTATTAAAAAGTATAAAGACAGGCTGTTGTGTGTCGATTCTAATGAGCCTAATAAACTGTTGATTTCAGCCCGTTATCCTTATCAAACATCATTTAACTGGATGGATGGTGGCGGTTATATTTATATTGATCCTGACTCTGGAGATAATATTACTGGTATAGAAGTTCAGCCGATTGCTGACAAGATTGTGATATATAAAAACTATGCTTCTTATTTAGTTGATTTGAACACTACTCAAGTTGGTAATTACTTTATTCTTGATCCAACTTATTCTCCTATTTCTACTGCGGTTGGTTGTTCTAACCCCAAAACTATTGCCACAGTTGAAAATGATACTTTTTACTTTGGTCGGTCAGGATTGTATGTAACAGGATATGAGCCTAACTTTTTAAACATAATTAGAACAAATGAGATTAGTGCCAGGATAAGACCCTACTTGGATAAACTTAATGATGATGATTACAATACTGCTTGTGCTTTTTATGTTGATCATAAGTACATTATTTCTTTCCCAGAACGCGAGGAAATGATTTGTTATGACCGTGAGAGAGGTTGCTTTATGGGCCCCTGGAAGTTCCCATTTGGTATATCTCATATGAAGAAATATACTGACTCTACAGGAACAGAAAGGTATGTGCTGGGGAGTTATAATGATAATAAGGTTTATAATTTTGACGATTCCCTTGACTCTGATAATGGGGAAATAATGGGCAAGACCTTAAAAACTGGTAAAGACTATTTGGGTGATTGGACTAAGCTGGCAATTATCAGGTACTTTTATTTTTTGCTTCGTAATATTACGGGAACAGTCACAGTCAATCTTTATATTGAAGATAGAAGCGGTACTACTACTTTAGCAAAAACATTTACTATTACTGGATCTGAGGTAAGCGGTGTGACTGGTTGGGGAACTGACTTATGGGGAACAGCTCAATGGGGAGATACTAATAATGATGACGCTGTCACAGGCGGTGAGGAAATAACCAGGTGGGGTTCATTATTTAAACAATGTCGTTTAGTGCAAATAGAGATTATTACCAATACGATTGGTTCAAATTTTGAGATGTTAGAAGCAAAATTAGAAGCTACTAAACAAGGGTCAGGTAGCCTGAGTAGCTCTCAGAAAGCTTGAAAACCCCAAATAACAATTAGTAAAGTATAAAATATGGCAGAACCATTATTTACACCAGCATCAGGAGCAGGAACATTATACGGCGACGATAATACTTTATACCAGTATGATCCTAATACTTCATGGAGTCCTGTTGCTTCGACTGATACATCTGGCATTGTTGGGACAAATCCAGTTCCAACCACCACAACTACAGATAATAATACACAGCCTACTGGTGATGTGTTAGGAGAGCAAACCTCAACAGTTGAAGATCAAGGCCCTAGTTTAATGGATCAGCTTAATGATGTTTTTGCTCCCACTATGAACTATTTGAATGACGCTATGTCGGTAATAGAAGGACAACAGCCTGGAGTAGAGGAAGAAATTAGCAGGGACTATAGTACCAGCAAAGAATCTTTACAGGGAGAGAAAGCTTCTGGTCAAAGAACACTTAAAGAACAAGGACAAGAAGCTTATAAAAGGTTTGGTGATGCCAGTTCAGCAGCCAGACGTTTATTTGGAGAGTTAAAAACAGGCGGTAGGCAAAGGTTTGGCGGAGCTAGTTCAGCTGGTCAAGCTTATGGTGAGCTTATTGGTGCTCAGTTACAAAGAGGTCTTGGAGCAGCTCAGAGTGGATATAACGATGCTATGATGAAAATAGATAATGCTGGTCAAGATTTACAGATGAGATATGACAATGCCCTTAAAGAACTGGAGAACCAGAAACTAGCTGCTTTAAATGAATCAAGACGCTGGTTTGACGAAAAGAAGCTGGAGATTACCAGGCTTAGAGGTGATGCAGAATCAACTAAATCCTCACAGATGTTAGATTTGCTTATGCAACTTCGCAATCAGGCATTCCAGATATATCAACAGGATTATACATATAAACAACAGTTAGCCCAGAACTATCAGGCCAACCAACAACAAGTATCAGCAGCCAAACAAAGGTTATTACAATTTGTTAATCAGGGAGTAGGAGCTAAGAATAATTATCTAGCTAACTCTACTGTCACTCCACAAAACTATTTGACCTTTAATAGAAGTCCAAATACTGTTGCTCCCACCTATACTGGCGTAACCACCAAAAAAGACGAAGACGAGTTATACGCCTAGTTTGAAAACCCCAACTATTCCTTGTTATCCTTAGGGCATGAACGTTGCTCAGTTAGCCATTTCTAAGATTAAGAAAACTTATAATGAGTTTAAACTTGTTGGACAAGATTTAGGCAGAAGTGTAAGAGAAGTTGGTTATCAGGTTGGTAAGAATCAAAACTTTCAAAACTTAACTCAACCAACTATTCAAGCTTTTAAAGAGGGTGCACCAGCACTGGGCAGAATATCAGCTCAAACAAATCCTCTTATTAGAACACAGCTTCAGTTTCAACCACAATTAAAACAACAACTTCAACCACAAAAAGGCGATGTAGTCAAAACAGCTAAAATGGGACTTTATGGCTATGGTTTAAGCAAATTAACTCCAGCCTGGGTTGGCACAAGTGCTGTTCTTGGTGGTGGTCTTAATAAACTTCAAGGCGGTAGTTTTACTGAGGGAGCAACACAAGCAATAGGGAGAACACCACCCATTGCTGGTGTAGTTGGAACTACCAATCCTATTCTTGCCAGAACAATGGCAAAGCTACCAATAAAATCAACTCAGCTTGTTGGTCGAACAGCTAGTGCGGTTGCTAATGTAATGCAGGGACTTGGAATAGACGCAGCCACAGGGTTGCCAACAACCCCAACGAGTGTGGGTGTAGACATTGTTACTGGTTTGCTTGGAGGACCAAATCAGTTTGGTAACACAACCAGACAGATGACTAAAGCTGAATATGACCAGTTATCTGAAAGTATTCAAACAATGATAAAACGTAAAAGGCAGCTAACAGAAACAGGTGGAAGCAAGGTTTCTATTAGACATTTAGATCAAGCGATTGAAAAAGCCCAGAAGATACTTTTTAACCGTAGAATTGTTGAAGGTGGAACTTTAAATCTGGCAAGTAAGAAAGACGCACAAGGTAGCTTGGGCGACGCAAAGGTTAAAGGTGGGGTGGGGGAAGTGAAGCTAACTGCTAAAGAAAAAAGCTTTTTAAATGACACCATTAGTGATAAGGGTTTTATTGCTGATATTGGACAATTATCAAAAGCTCAAAGAAAAGCACTTGATTTAAAAGTAAAAGAAGGAGTATTGGAAAAGGGAAGGGGCGGATGGACAAATGGTTTATTTAAAGAAGAAGCTCCGACTATGATGGGCGGAGAAAAAACAATATGGAGACTAAAACCCAGCGTCGCACAACCACCAGTTGGCGACGTTACCAAATCAGTAAAAAGTAAGCTAAAGGTAGGCAAAGAAGAAGTATCACCCAAAAAAGTACGGGGTTCTTTACAACCTTCCGAAGCTCAAAAGTCACTAGAACGGTTATCACAAACGAAGCAAATACGAGGTAGAGATAAAGTAGAATCATATGATGATATTATATCACGAGCACGCAAGCAGATTGGAAGTCAGCCTAAAGACCCCAAGCTTACAGTCAAACAACAGCTAGACAACTTTTATACTCAATGGGTAGATCGGTATAACCCTTTTACCAGGGCAGCTAAGAAAGCCCAAAAAGCCCTAGATACTAAAAAGGCTGTTCTACTACCACAAAATAACCCAGAGTATTTAGTAAGAAGGCTTACTGGAGCTGGGGGAATTGCAGACTACAGGTTTAAAACTGAACTACAGCCAGTTTTAAAAGAAATAGAAACGGCTGGAATTTCTAAAGCAGATATGGATGTGTATTTAGCCAATAAACGCATGGCTGGGTTTGGTACGGTTGAAAGAACTGTTTATGGATCAGACCCAGTAGAGGCTACTAAAATTGTTCAAGCTTTAAATGAAAAATATGGTACAGCAATAAGTGATATTGCAGAGAAGTTATACAAATATCAGGATAAAGGATTTCAGGAGATTATAGACTCAGGTTTTGTTTCCCCAGACGATGCTCGGATTATTAAATCACAGAACCCAGACTATGCACCGTTGTATCGGGTGATGGATGAGCTGGATGAATATTTGGGAGTACCAACCAGAAAGGCTATGCAGGGAACACAACCGATTAAAAAGATAAAAGGATCAAGACGTAAAATTCTTAGCCCCGTAGAGTCGATTATTGGAAATACATTCAGGCAAAGAGCAGCGATTGAAAAGAACCGAGTGGCTCGGTCTTTGGTTGATTTACAGAAAGTAACTGATATGGGTTTTGAAAAAGTATCTAAGTCAGGAAATGATACGATTACGATTTGGCAAGACGGGCAAAAAGAATATTGGAAGGTGGGTAAAGAAATAGCTGATGTTGCTAAGGGAGCTAATGAAGAAGTAATGAATTTAGTTCTTAAAGTGCTTCGTGCCCCAGCAGCTTTGTTAAGACAGGGAGCAACTGGTAGAAACCCAGAATTTATGATCCCCAACATAGTTAGAGATCAGTTAGATGCTGGTATAACTTCTAAGTATGGGTATATACCGTTTATTGATTATGTGTCAGGGCTTAAATCTATGCTTACCAATGATGATGTGTACCAGAAGTGGCAAAACTCAGGGGCTAAAATTGCTTTGGGCGAGATGTCTGGACAAAAAACTCTTAAACAATTACAGGAAAGCACTAAAACCAAAAAAGGATTGTTTAAAAAGTTAAGTGATGTACTTGATGTAATGGGTAAATATTCAGAGCAGCCGACAAGAGTAGGACTATTTAAAAAAGCTTATGGTAAAACTGGAAGCGAGATGCTTGCCCTGATGGAAAGCAGGGACGCTACTGTTGACTTTGCCCGCATGGGTTCAAAAATGAAAGTAGCTAACTCAATCGTTCCATTTTTGAATGTAGGAGTACAAGGATTTGATAAGTTAATAAGAGCAGCTAAAAACCAGCCTGGCAGGGTTTTAACAATGGCTACTATTTATGGCGTAGCTCCTGCTGCCGTTGCTGCTTTTCATAACCTTCAGAACTATGCTGAGGAATACAACGAGATACCACAGTACGAGAAAGATAACAATTTTGTTATAGTCAAAGGCAGAAATGAAAACGGTACGGTTGATTATGTAACCTTTCCTAAAGGAAATATACTTCCAGTAATTGCCAATCCAGTTGAACATTTTATTAACTATGCTTATCAAAACGATCAACAGTCGTTTGGAGAAATGGCAACTCAAGCTTTAACTTCTATATTGCCTGTAGTTGGAGAAGGTCAGTCGTTAAAAGAAGTGGGTTTAAGAACAATCGGCAGCAATTTACCACAGGCCGTTAAGCCGATTACTGAAAATATAATTAACAAATCTTTTTATAAATACGATCCTAAAAAAGAACAGACTAAAGACATTGTTCCCTACTTTTTACAAAAAGAAGAACCATACCAGCAAGACTATGAGTTTACTCCTCAAATGTATAAAAAGATTGGGGCATTGGTGAACGCCTCACCTCTTAAAGTTAAAAACCTGATGGAAGGATATTTGGCAGGATATTCTAAAATACCAGCTCAGATTATAGAGATGTTATATAATTATAGTCGGGGTGAGGAAATAGACCCCAATGATAAAACACTATTAAGAAGATTTCTTAAACAGACTTATCCTTCAAGTGCTAAACCAGCTAAAGAGGAAACTAAAAAAACGCCTTTAATGGAAAGGGTAACTGGTAAAGCCAGTGCTGCTGAGGAAGAACCAGAAGATTTGACTGAAGCTAGGAAACAATTAAGAGACTCGGATGAGGAAAAAGCAGAATATGAAGGCAAGATAATATACAAGACTTCACCGACTAGAACATCAGTTATAGAAAAGGACTGGGAAGAACCAAAGCTACCTAAAGTTTCTGGAGATGAACCCTGGGATGATGCTTATATGAAAAAGCAGATTGCTAACTATAAGAATGAGATTACTAAACGGCAGAACGCTGTAATGAAGCTGTATGAGTTGGAAGAAATGACTTATAGTGAGGCTTATGATGAATACTTACGGTTAGATGATCTAAAGAAAACGGCTACTAATAGGGTAACTAAACCAAAAGTTAAAGGTAGAAAGAAAAAAGTACCGATCCAGAAATTTACTGTGCCGAAACTGAAAAAAATAAAATCTACGTCTAAGGCTGGTAAAATAACAAGAGTAAAGACAAGCAGTAGACCAATAAAAAGCAAGCCTTATACAAGAGGTAAGTTTAGGTCTAAACTTTAGATAAGAACGTAGTCGTCCCCACAAATATCACCATAGCTTAGTGTCCACTCATAAAACTTTCCGTCTGCTTTATGGATTTTGAGTATTTGGTTAACCAGCATGGCATAGATGTTTTTATCTTTCCATTCCAACTTGTGCATTTTACTTCCTTTGACTACTTCAGCTAAAGCAGCAAAGAAATCCATTGTTTCTGTTGGCATTTCTTGGGCTTGGTCATTAGTCTTTTGGACTGGGGTAGCCCCACTATTGTAAGTTGTTTTCATTTTCTCCTCCTTTTTTACTTGGTGAAAAGGTTGCCCTAATTTTTAAATAACGGTCTATTGATCGTCTAACGTGTTCTGATACTGTTCCTGGTAACAGTTTTAATGATTCTAATTGGTGCTGATCTAAATAAAGAGTGTATTTTATCACTTGAAAACCCCTAACTAATTACCATATATTATACATACATTGAAAGGGGTTTGCAATATGTCTAAAAAAATCGGTATAGTTGGCGGTACTGGATGGGTGGGTAAAGCCGTTCAGTCATTATTTCCTAGTGCTAAAATTTACTCTCGTCATACTGGAGATAAAAACAGTATTAACAAGTGTGATATATCCTTTATTTGTGTTCCCACACCTTATTTAACCGATTCTAACGGCTTAGAGGGTGAATTAGACATATCTATAGTTGAAGAAGCGGTATCGTGGCTTAAAACGCCTCTAATCGTTATTCGTTCCACCATTAATCCTGGCACAACAGACTATTTAAAAGCAAAATATAACAAGCGGATAGTTTTTCAGCCTGAATACTTGGGGGAAACACCCCAACATCCATTATTGGATCAAAAGTCTTCACCATTTTTAATTCTGGGTGGAGATGAGGTTGATGTCAGAGAGCTAATAGAACTATATCAAACTGTATATAACGCCAATATTAAGATCAGGCAGATGACTGCTTATGAAGCAGAAGTAGT
>Ga0272441_10009978_pt1 | contig 14518 bp, 13 predicted proteins | sample SSMProp6N_FD_193582 | JGI IMG/M metagenome (GOLD analysis project Ga0272441, IMG submission 193582) | Marine sediment archaeal communities from Little Sippewissett salt marsh, Falmouth, MA, United States - SSM-Prop-6N | ecosystem: Environmental > Aquatic > Marine > Wetlands > Sediment ... | reverse complement strand
CAGGGGAAAGTATTGTACCGAGGGGGGGGGGGCAAGCGCCAACGTCCGATTTCTCTCCGCTCCCGCCTGAAACCTAAATCAATATCCAACAGCCAACAAGGAATATCCAATATCCAAGGAAGATGTCTGTCTGCGTCTCCCACTTGGACATTGGATATTCCTTGTTGGATATTGGATATTCACCATCCACTATCCACCATCCACTCTCTCCCGCCCCTTCTCGGTAATCATCCGCAGATCGCCGTTCCGCTCGGTCACTTCTTCGGCATCGTAGATGGCGAGCAGCAGCAGACAGATCCGGCGGTTCCCCTTCACAAGGTCACGGAACTCCGCGACGGTCATCCCCACCTCGCGCCGGCTCAACTCCGTGAGCAGCGCGCGCCTGCATGAGTCAACCGTCTCCGCGTGCAGGTAGTTGCGCTCCACGTAGTAGGCCCGGCCCTGCGCGACGAGATACCGCAGAATCTGATGCAGCCCGATCTCGCCGATCTTACGCTTCTTCGCCTCGCGCGTGAGCTCGGAGATCAGCGGCGTCTGCATGCCGCTATCCCGGAGAAATCGTTCAACGAACTCGATCTGCCGCTTCATTTCGGGCCCGATCGTTACGCCGTGTTCCGCGAGCGTCCAGGTATGACCCACGCGTTTGATCCGGTTCTCGCCGGCCATCTTCTCCAGCATCAGCCGCAACAGCGTGGCGCCCGCCGACTCGTGCGCAATCCCGATCACGCCCATGAGCTCTTCGGTGCTGCGGCCCGTTTCCTGCAGCGGGTTCCGCCGATGGAACGCCGCGAGCTGCTTGAGGGTCTGCTCGCGCAACGCGTTGTGCGCCGTCTCGGCGATCAGAAACGCCTCACCGTTTGCGCGGTAGCTCACGACCTGCTCGGGCAAGGCCTCCCCAACGACCTGCAGCACTTGTGCCGGCGCGATATTGAGGATATCGGCAATTTCCCGATGGCTCACCGCGCGGAACCGCTTGTTCACTTCAGAAACGATCAGCTCCGGCAGCTTGCCCCGCGCGATTCGCGCCATGTTCTCGATCAGCTTCCGCGGCCGGCGCCGATGGTGCAGCGGCGCCGCATCGATGATCTCGCCGCCGCCGAGCGTAATGTCGCTGGACGAGCTGCGCACCACGAACTTGTCGCCGTATTGCGCCACACAGGGGCCGGCCGGATGGATCTGGACCAATGCGGTCTCGCCGCCGTCGAGCCGGTCCCGGTCCAGCAAATGCAGACGTGCCCGGCTCTCGAACGTGCCCAGATGGAACAGCACGTGACTCCAGAGCCGGAACGCACGGCCGTGCGGAAAGACGCGCAGGCTCGCGTCGAGCATGCGCGTCTCGCGCAGGGCCCGGTCCGCGAGGATCATGCCGCGGCTGAAATCCGCGCGGTCCAACCCGACCACATTGATGGAGGCGCGATCGCCCGCAACAACCTCGTCGACCGGTTGCCCGTGCCGCTCGAGCCGGCGCACGCGCAGTTCCTTTGCCGCGCCGGGCAGCAGGAACGCCGTGTCCTCGACACACAGCCTGCCGCTGAGCACCGAGCCGGTGACAACGGTGCCGAACCCGCTGACGCTGAAGATGCGGTCCACGAACATTCTGAAGACCTCGCCGGCCGGCCGCGGCTCGACCGCGGCGCCGAGCCGGTCCAGTTCGGTCTTGAGCTGGTCCAGCCCGGTCCCGGTCTCGGCCGAGGTATGAAGGATCGGACAGTCTTCCAGGAATGTACCGCTGACGAGTTCGCGCACTTCCTCTTCGGCCATCGCGGCGATATCGGGCTCGACCAGATCCACTTTCGTGAGTGCGACAAGCCCGGCCCGGATCCGGAGCACGTCCATGATCTGGAGGTGCTCGCGGGTTTGCGGCATGACCCCGCTGTCCGCGGCGACGACAAGCAGGGCCAAGTCAATTCCGCTCGCGCCGCCGACCATGGTATGCACGAAATCCTTGTGTCCCGGCACATCGACGATGCCCATACTCAGACCGGACGGCAGGTCGAGGTGCGCAAACCCGAGGTTGATCGTGATGCCCCGCCGTTTCTCCTCTTTGTGCGTATCGCAATCGATCCCGCTCAGCGCGCGAACAAGCGCAGTCTTACCGTGGTCGATATGACCCGCCGTGCCGAGAATCAGATGCTTCAAAAATCGACCTCCCCCATATCCGCGTCTTCTTCGGATGTCGGGCCGGGCCGGTCGGCCGCCGGCTGTTCCTTCCGGGCCCGCATCACGGCCACCGAATGCTTGACCTGCTTGCGGAAGGCGCCGGCGAATTCTTCCGCTTGCACCGCACCGTCTTCGATTGCCACGCGAACCCTGTCCGGCGTGGGCGAACCGATCAGCGGAAGCAGCGGCTCGAGCTGCGCGCGAACACGCGGCAGGTGCTGCTTCAGCTTCTTGTGGTCCAGGTCCAGAATGCGCGTGTAGCGTTCGCCGAGCACCTCGCGCAGGCGCGTCTCGTCGTATTCGACCGTGGTCCTCGGCGTGCACCGCACTGTCAGCGGCGCACCGTCAAGCTCGGCCGTCCAGACCGCGCAGGCGCTGGCCTGCATGTGCGCGGCGAGCCGTTCCTGGAGCTGTGTCTTCTCTTGCTTCAGGCTCCGCTCCAGGTCCTGGATCTCCGTGTAGCGCCTGAGCACAGACGCGATGTCGTCCGTCAACGGCGGTTGCTCGCTCATACCTGGTCCCCCGGCTCTGATCTTGTATGGAACGAGGCCAGTCTAGCATCTCGACCCGCCCCGGTCCAGCGGGCTCGGCGGCAGCCGTGCCGCCGGCCCGCCGCGCAGTCCGCATCATGGCGAGCGCCCCCCGGGGGCGCCGCGTCGTCAGCCGCTCGACGCGAGGGCGCGGTGGGCGTTGCGGTGCCAGCGGGCGAGGTCGTGCTTGGGGATATACCAGAAGGCGGGGTGCACGTGCTCGCGGTAGGTTGTCTCGTCCATCTCGGCCAGGGCCGCCGGCGTCAGGTGCGGCGCGAGCCGCTCGAGCCAGGGCGCCGGCTCCAAGTCTTCCCATGCGCCCTTGTTCAAGGGGCACGCCAACTGGCAGGCATCGCAGCCGTAGATCCACGGACCCATCTTCTCCCACAACGCCGGGTCGACCGGCTCGGGCGCGTGATAGCTCAAGTACGCGACACACCGGTCCATCCGCATGACCAGCGGCTCGACCAACGCGCCGGTCGGACAAGCATTCATGCATGCACGACAGCCATCGGGACAGGGCAGGTCCAGCGCGGGCGGGTCCGGCGGAAGAGCCGTGCCCACGAGCCAGGTCTCGATGTTGATCCAGGAACCATGCTCGGAACACGCAAAACAGTTGCGACCGACGCGCGCCACCCCCGCGCGCGCCGCGGCCCAGCGGTCAGGCGTGCCGCCACGTCGAACACGCAGGCCAAGCGCAATCAGGCCTTGCTGGAACTGTTTCGGCATCGGATGGTCCGGGCAATCCGCGTTGCGCCGGTCGCACAGATAGTTTCGGCCGATGTGTGCGGCAAGGCCCGGCGGCAACCGGTACTTGCCGTAGCGCCGTAGACAGACCACGACGGACCGGGCCCACGGCGCTCCGCGGCGGGGCTCGGCGCGTGCCAACATCGGCTCGTATAGCGCGGCGGCGCCGGGGAATCGCCGGATCCGCGCCCGGATCGCGGCCCGGAACTCGGCAAACGGCTCGGCACTCGTGATACCGCAAGCCGCGTAGCCGAGCTCGGCCGCCAATCGCTTTACGTCCTGTGCGAGCGCTGCGCTCATGGTTCCAGCAAAACCACGCCCTTGGTCAGGCCCAGGCTCTCGATGTATCGCTCGGCCTGGAAATGGTCACGCAGTTTCCTGCTCCAGTTGTCTTTGACCAGTACGTGCGCGTCGACTGTGGCGCAGAACCGCACCCCCGCCCGCTCGGCCGTTTCAAGAACGCACGGACGCTCGACCGGCTGGTTGGTCAGTTCCCACAACACCGCACGCTCCGTACAGGCGGTCATGAGCGGCCCCATAAGCTCGGTCAACTCCGCGTCGTCCAGCTCGTCGACCGGCACCTCGAACGTGCGCAACGGCCGCAAGCCGTCGTGCATGTGACCCAGGATCCGGACTTTCGGGTTCCGCTCGATCGCGCGCGTGTAGGCGGCGACGTATTGCTGCAAGATCGCCGAAGCACCGGCCGCATGAACCCTCGCGCGCCACGTGACCGCCGCCTCCGCGCTCTCCCGATCGATATCGCCGGGCCACAACCGCCCGTCCACCGGCAGCGACGGCAACGACGGCAGCCAATGCACGCTCAGAATCACAGCGTCCACACGCTGCGCCGCGTGCTCGGGCACGTTTATCCCGCCACGGTCATCCACAATATCGGTCTCCACGCCCGCCAGAATGCGGAGATCCGGAGGCGCTTCGAATGAGGCAAGGTCCGTCGTAAACGTGTCGAACGCATCCGGATCAACGCGCTTCCAGTGCGCCCACTTCTCTCCGCCGTTCGGAAGTCGCTCGGAATAGTGTTTGACGACGCAGATCTCCTCCAGCCCCAGCCGCACCGCCTCGCGCGCAATGTTCGGCAGCGTCATTTCGCCGTCCGCACACCCGTCGAGGTGATAGTGCACGTGGTAGTCTACTCTGCCTGGTGTCGCCACTGCCGCCCCCTGTTCCAGGTGTTGGGTGTTGGCTGTTGGATATTGAGTTCTTCGCCCAGCATACGACGCTTCTTCGTCACACCCTATCCACCATCCACCATCCACCATCCACCATCCACCATCCACTATCCACCATCCACCATCCACCATCCACCATCCACTATCCACCATCCACTCCCCCCCGCCCGAGCGCCGCCCTCAGGACCCGAAACGGGTTAAATCGCACGAGCGCGGCGGGCCAATTCATCTCGTCCTTCTTACAGATCGTCGACGGGCCCGTTGTCTGAAACGAACGCATAAGCGCAGCGATGTTCTGCTCGCGCACGGCGCGGTCTTCGATCCGCATGGCTTGGTCGATGGCCCCGATCAGTTCGCGCTCCCGCGCAATCCGCTCGTTGATCACGCGCGCTTCGCGCGCGGACAGCAGGCCTTCCTCGGCCTTAAGCGCGTTCAAGGCCAACGCGGCTTCGTAGGTCACATCGACGAGCGCGTCGCGACGCATCCACTGGGTTTCGTAGTTCAGCGTGTGCTTCCAACTCGGCGCGAGCAGCGCCTGCCGATGCTCCTCAAGTGTGCGACAGAACAGGCGATAGCCATGCCGTTCGGGATTCTCGAACGCCTCGCTGCCCGGATCGAGGAACGGGGCCAGCGGCGAGATGTAGGGGTGCAGCTTGCCGCCGTGGCCCTGTGCGCGAGACCGGCGCATCAGCTCCGCGCAGTAGGCGATGGTGGCGCGGACCGATTCCGTTGTCTGTTCCGGTATCCCGATCATGAAGAACACATCGAACCGTCGACATCCGCATTCGAACGCGTCGCGCACGCTGCGTTCGAGCGTTGCGTTGTCGTAGGCTCTGCCGAACGCGCGGCGCACGCGTTCGTCATGGGATTCGGGCGACATCTGGATGTTGAAGCGGGGTACGGCTTCGGCGGCTGCCTCGAGAAACTCGCGGGTGGGCGGGAAAAAGAACTCAAAGGCAATGTGGTTGGCGATCCGCTGTCGTTTGAGCGCGTGCAGGAATCGATCGGCATGCTCGGCGCCCGCCTGCAGCAAATCGCCGAGTATGATGATCGGGCCCTTCACGTACCGCGCGATCGTGCCCATCTCCCGGGCCAGCAGCTCGGGGTCCCGATAGGCGGGCGTCGCGCGGCCGAAGATGCGGCGGTAGGCCGCGGCCGAGCCCCCGCAGATCGCACAATTGTGCACACAGCCGCGCACGGAAAGCGCGGCCAGAATCGGGTACCGCAGCCACATCTTGAACGGCAGATGTCCAAAGAAATCGAGGTAGCGCACGCAGCCCGCCATGATCTTGCGGTAGTCGAACGATACAGCGTCCAGGTCGGACGGTACGTGCGTCAACGAGTTGACATGCACACCGGCGCTGTCCTTCCAGACGAGATTCGGGATCTCGGCAGGATCCCCGTCCGTCTGGATCGTCCGCATCAGCCTGCACAGCGGTTCTTCGACCGAGTCGCCGCGCAGCACGTAGTCGACCTGCGGATACCGAATGAGTTCCTCGTGGTAGTACGAAGCCGACAGCCCGCCGAATATCACGGGCACATCCGGATGCGCCTGCTTGGCCAGCCGCGCCAACTCGAGACTGCCCTGCGCATGCACCATCCAGTGCAGATCGAACCCAAACGCCGCCGGCCGGAGTTTGCGCAAGAACCGTTCGGCATCGAATCGGCGGCTGCGCAGCATGCGCAACGCCACATTCGCGATGCGAACCCGCAGACCGCGGGCTTCCAGGTAGGTCAGCATGGTCAAGAACCCGATCGGGTACATCTCGAAGACCTGCGTGGAAGGCACCACGTCGCTGACCGGCCCGTACAAAACGTTGCGCTTGCGGAAATCGTACACGCTCGGCGCGTGCACCAGCACCAGGTCCGGATTGGAAAATAGTCGATGCTTCATACGGCAAAATCTTCGGAGTGCGGCAGCCGTGCCGCGACGAAGCCACGAACGAAGCGAAGGGAGAAGGCGGGTTCGACTGCCGCCTTCATCCACGCGCGACAACGCCAAGCCCGTTCGAGCCCGCCAGCCGCGCAAAGCCTTCGGAGTGCGGCAGCCGTGCCGCGACGAAGCCACGAGCGAAGCGAAGGGAGAAGGCGGGTTCGACTGCCGCCTTCGTCCACGCGCGCCAGCGCCGAGTCCGCCCGACATCGCCAGCCACGCCTTGCGATCCTACTCACTCCGTATTTCCTCCGGGCAGCCGACCAGGCTTGCGCTTTCACGTCGCGTACCCATGCAAACGTTGGTTGAAGGCGGCAGTCAAACTGCCGCACTCCTAAGGTTTTCGCACTCCGAAGGTTTCCCCGCCCGGCGCCGAAAGATCCGCATGCCGGCCAGGATCGCGCCGGGCCGGCATCCATAGGCGAGCGACAACTCGGTATGCGCGGAGAATCCGCAGCGTTCGCAGGCGATCTCGCCGCGGTTCTCGAGGTAACAGCCGTGCGTGAGCTGCCCGTTCGGATCCGCGCTCGCGATCATCCACGGCCGACAGCGCCACCGGTTGCCCTGCAGCGCCCGGAGGCATGCCACGGAGTTCATGATCGGGAACCCGCGCCGCTTGAGCCGGATCAGCTCATCCAGCGTCTCCCGTCGTTGCTCCACGGGCAGGAACAGCGCTTCGTCGATTTCGCCGTACGGATAGTGAAACTGTACGGTGATTCCCTTTACGCGCGCGGCCAGGAACGCGACGAGCTCCGAGATCTCCGCACGGTTCAGCGTGTTGATGGTGATGTGCGCGAAGATGCGCGGGTGCGCGGAGCGCGAGATGTTGGACATGGCCTGATCGAAACTCTCACCGCGAATCCGGTCGTGCGTCGCCTTCATGCCGTCGATGCTGACCCACACGATGTCCGCGGGCACCTCGATCGGGAACGTGCCGTTCGTGGTGATGCCGACGCAGTGGTACCTGCGCCTGGCCTCGGCCACGAGGTCCGCGAGCGTGTCGTCGCCATCGCGCCATAGGAACGGCTCGCCCCCCTCGAAGATCAACGCGCGCACACCCCACGCACTCAGCACATCCATGGCCGCAACCGCACGGTTGAACGGAAGCGTGACCGGGTCGCGCCGCCAGAACGGGCAATGCCGGCAGGACAAATTGCAGGCGTGCGTCAGCTTCATGCCGGCGAGCAAAGGCCGCTTGCGGCCGAGCAGACAGTTCACGTAGTACCAGGCCATGGACCCGTAGTTCATGGTTCACTCACGACTCCGGCAACTAAACAGCAACCCTTCGTCGGCTCCCTTCGTCGGCTCCCTTCGTCGGGCCGCGGACGTTGCGGCCGACGCCGACGCGACGCAGGCTCCTGTACCGCGCGCCCTGCCATGATTCGACCGCCGGCGTGATCGTCCCAAACGGGCGACAGGCGCGGTTTGTCAAGCCCGCCGCATCACGTAGTCGACGAGCAGCGCAAGTGACGCCTGATATTCCGAGGCCGGCAGCGCCTGCAGACGCTGCTTGCAGGCCTGTCCGTACTCCGCCGCACGCTGCCGGCCGTAATCGATCCCGCCATACTTCTGAACGAGCTCCGACAGGCGCGTGAGCGCACGCTCGTCCAGCCGGCGCGATTCGAAGGTTGTCGCAATCCATTCCCTGTCCGACTGCGCGGCGACCCGCAGCGTGTGTATGAACGGCAGCGTGAGCCGGCCTTCGCGCATGTCGTTGCCGAGCGGTTTACCGACATCCTGTTCGTCGCCCACCAGGTCGAGCAAGTCGTCGGTGATCTGAAAGGCCATCCCCAGGTCCAGTCCGTAGCGTGCCAGCGTGTCTGTCTCGCCGTTGCGGGTATCGCCCAACATGGCCCCGATCCTGCAGGCGCACGAGAGCAGCGACGCCGTCTTGCCGGTGATGATCGACAGATACTGTTCCTCGGTAACGCGCGCGTCGTTGCGGCACAAGGTCTGGGCAATCTCGCTGTCGGTCATGTGCGCGGCCGCCGCGGCGACCGTGCGCATGACCTCCTGATCCCCGTCTTCCGCGAGGATCCCGAACACAGCCGCATAGACATAATCGCCCGCGAGCACCGCGATCTTGTTGCCGGCGCGCGCGTTGATGCTGGCCACGCCGCGGCGCCGATCGGCATTGTCGATGATGTCGTCGTGGATCAGGCTTGCCGTGTGAATCAATTCCACCGCGGCCGCCAAATGAACGCCGCGCTCGGTCGTGCAGCCACAGCTCTTGGCGGCCAACAGCAGCAGCGCAGGGCGCAGACGCTTGCCGCCCGCGTTCAGGATCGCCGAAACCGCCTCGAGCACCGCCTTGTTCCGGGCCCGCGGAAGCGCCGCCAACCGCTCTTCGACGAGCGCCAGCTCGGAACGGACCGGGTCACAGATCTTCTGTAGTATCTCGGACATGGACGGTGCCCATTATGAACGAACGGACACGGGCTAGGCAAGGTCAATGGGCCGGCCCCGATCCGCGTCGGGCTCGCTCAGAAACCGCAAAGCAACTCCGTAACGCGCTGGAAGCCTTCCTCCCTGGCAACGAGGTCCAGATGCAGTGTGGCCAGGTGTTCGGCCGGCAGCGGCCGTTCGCACGCCGCTTGCCGGGCATCGACCGTCTTGAGATAGTTCTTGCACGCGTCGCAGACTTCGACGCGATAGGCAAGATCGTCCTCTTCCTGGAAATAGCGGAGCTTGTCCTGCTCCTGCGTGCCGCAGAAGGGACACGCCACGCGTTTGAAAATCCATTCGGTCCGGCACAGACAGCAGTGGAGTTCGCGTTTGCCCAGTTCCTTCTCGAGCCGACCCATCAGCGGCTGACCGCCGCAGACGGGACAGCAGCCCTGCTCCCATGCGTCCGTCTTCAGTTGCGGTCGGATCCCTTCGGCATAGCACTCCAGAAACGGCACGATCGCCTGGGCAACCAGAAACGTGAAGCGCTCAGGCACGGCGCCAAGTCGCTCCGCGCGCCGCGCAAGCGCTTCGGGCTCCGATAGTATGGCCTGCACGAGTCCTTCGTGCCAGCCCTCGGCCGACCCGTCCAGTTTCGGCCACGGCCTGTCGTCGCCGGCCTCTTTCGCACGCGCGCCGGCGAGCGCACTGAGCCGGTCGAACAGCAGGCCGAACAGCGCCCAGTCGATCGCGATATCCTCCGGCCGCAGAAACGAGTGCCCGTCACGGTTCCGGACGCGGCCCGCCTCCATGTCAAGCTGCGCGAGGTCCGGCTCGAACCTGGACTTTGTCTCATTCTGCGCCGTCACGATTTGCTGGAAAAAAGCAAAGACCGGCGCTTCTTCGGGCCGCTCCTCCTTCAAGGCGGCCAACGCCGCCGTCAACGCTTCGTAGGGGTCCGTGTCCTGTGTTCTCATGCAGTCTCCCCGTGCCGGCCGTCCATCACATCCGATACCCTTAGTCGTTCTCACCCCTAGTCGATCTCACCCCTAGTCGTTCTCACCCCTAGTCGTTCTCACCCTTAGTCGATCTCACCCTATCTAGTGGCCGGCATAATACGCGTGCTACCGCAAGGACCCGACGTTGGCGGGATCGGTTTCCGCCGCGTACAGATGCGGACGCCGCTGCATCCAGTTCACATCGCGGAAGCAACCCCCGTTCCACGAACGATATCCGTCCTCCAGCCGGACGGTCGCCTGCACGAAGTCGCGGTCCCCTTCGTTCCACGCCAGGACATCCCCTTTCCTGTCGATCACGCAACTGCCCTGGACGCGGTTCCGGGCGACGACCATACAGAGCTGGTTATCGATGGCGTGCGTCCGCATGATCGCCTTCCACCGGCTCTCGCTGAAAACGGGCGGGCCCGGGCTCCAACGGTCGGCGCGATGATCGCCCATGATCGACAGGCACAGGAAATCCGCGCCGTTGAGCCCAACCATCCGCGAAGACTCCGCGCAGGAGCTGTCCATGCAGATGTTGGCGCCGATCCGGCCGAGCTCCGTCTGAAAGACGGGAAACGAATCGCCGGGCATCACACCGGAAAAACTCTCGCCGATCGCCAGGTGTACCTTTCGGTAGCGTCCGTCGACGCGGCCGTCCGGCCCGACAAACACCAGGCTGTTGTGCACGGCATCGCCGTCGCGCTCGTGCATTCCCAGGCCGATCCGCACCTTGTGCTTGCGTGCGATTTCGGCGAACGCCCGGGTCTCCGGCCCCGGCACGCGCATCGCCTTGTCCAGTGCGGAGCCCGGCACCCCCCAATCCAGCGCGATTTCCGGCAGAAGGATCAGGTCCGGGCGCCCCTTACAGGCAGCACGGCAGAGCCGGCCGTAGAACGCGACGTTGTCCCGGATCGTGATGGGCGCCGAGGGTCTGGCGTTCATGTGGCCGGTAACCACGCAGACCTTCACGGCCCGGCCGGGCTCGAGCTTGGCGGGCGCGACCCGCGGCAAGGTCCATGTCGAACTGCCGGCTGCCGACCAGCGAAAGACGTAGCGGACCGTGAGGTAACGCGCCCCTTTCGGCGCTCGAAGCGTCCGGCCGAACGCCAGCCGGTTCGCCGCGACCCGGCGGGGCAGCACATAGTGCCATTCGCCCGTCCCTCCGACGTTCGACTGGCCGCGCGGCACGCGTCCCCAGGACGCCAGGCAGACCAGCGTGTCACGCGGGTGCTGCAGGCCGCGGTGAGAGACCGCCGTTTCGATCGCGTAGACTTGGCCCTGCTTCACACCGCCGTGTATGATCTGCCACCCGCCGCTGCACGTGCGCGTCCCGTTCGCGGCAACGCCAAGCTTCCCCGACCGCGCCTTCGATGTTCGCGGCGCTGCTGCTTGATGCGGCGCCCAGCGCTCGATGCGTTCCACTTTCACGGTGCGCTCCTCCATTCAACGCATGCAAAATGTCATTCTAGCCCATCCACCGTGCGCCTGCAACGTTATGCGTAGCGCCTGCCGTATGCGTAGCGCCCCCGATCCGCGGATCGGCATCCGCGAACGGGACCGCCCGCGAGCAGGCTATTTGCTTGTCAGCCCGGCACGCTTTCCCTATTGTGCCGATGGCGAACAGATCATGGAGGTATGTACATCGATGAAGACGACTCTTGGCACGGGACTCACTGTCATGTGCGCGCTCGCGCTTGGGCTCGGGTGTGGCAAGAAGCAGGCACCGAGCGGGCAGGACGCCGAGCCGATTCCGTTCGCGAGCGTGAAGGAGGTGCGTCTGCCGGCGCCACCCGAGCAGGCGGCTTCGTACCTCGGGATCCCCGCCGGCGCCACGGATGTGGCGTTGACGAAGATCGGTGCCGAGATCCTGCTCATTCAAGTCTTCGACATGTATTGCATGAACTGCCAGCGCGAGGCGCCGGACGTCAACGCGTTGTATGAGCGCGTACAGGGCTCGGACCTTGCCAAGCGCGTCCGGTTCCTGGGCATCGGCAAAGGCAACACGCAGACTGAAGTGCGGATCTACCACGAACGTTACAAGGTGCCTTTCCCGCTCTTCGCGGACCCGAACAAGAAGGCCGTGAACCAGATGGGGATCGACCGAACGCCGACCTTCGTGATCGTAGACCTCAAGAGGCAACGGGTCCTTCACGAGCAGTGGCGCCTCGAATCCGCCGAATCCATGTTCGAACGACTCCGGAAGGCCGGCGGGTAAATGCCAAGGAGGAATTGCATGAAGAAAGAGGCTTTGTTCTGCACAATTATCGTGGGCCTGCTGGGTACGAGCGTGGCTCGCGGCGCGACCGAGCCGAAGTTGATCTTCGACCCCGGCACATTGGCGGCCAGAGACAGCCATCTGGCGGTGAAAGTGGGGGACCGAGCGCCCGATTTCTCCTTGCCCTCGATCGGCGGCCGTCGCGTGTCGCTGGCCGAATACCGGGGCAAACGGAACGTGGTGCTTTCCTTCGTGCCCGCTGCGTGGACGCCTGTCTGTTCCGGGCAATGGCCCGGCTACAACATTGCACAGCCCGTATTCGAGCAACGCCAAGCGGTCGTGCTCGGCATCACGACGGACAACGTCCCGACCCTGCACGCCTGGACCACGAACATGGGCGGCATGTGGTTCGAGGTGCTTTCCGACTTCTGGCCGCACGGCGCGGCCGCGAAGAAGTACGGAATCCTGCGTTCGGACGGCACAACGGAGCGCGCGTTGTTCCTGATCGACAAGCAGGGCGTGATCCGCTACATCGATGTGCACGACATCAACGAACGACCGCCGCTCGACAAGTTGCTCGCCGAGCTCGACAAACTGAAGTAGCCCGGAATACCAGTTGCGCGGAGCAAGGCCAATGGAGGGCGAGGCTCCTGCCGAGCCGCGTGGCGCGCATCCGTAATAGACCTTGTCGTAGCCGGCCCAAATGAAAGCGGCCGCCCCGAAGGACGGCCGCCTGTTGTTCTTTCTGCTATCGTCGTTCGCTCAGACGATCACCTGGCCGGCGATCAGAATGACATAGCGCATGAAGATGCCGCCAAGCATCAGCAGGGTCGTGATGACCAGAGCAGCCAGCGGCTGCTTCGCGCCCTTGATCCCGGCCAACAGCGGCAGGATAAGCCCCAACCCGACCACGCCAATCCACCACAGCCCGGAGAAGCCGGCCTCGCCGATCTTGCCCATCACCCCGATCTTGGAGCTCATCACGACAAGCGCGATGACCGCCGCGAGTTGCAGCACGATCGGCAGGACTGTCAGGCGCATCAGGCGGCCCAGCTGGAAGTCGGCCTTACTGAGCAACTGCACGAGCGCCAGCCAGAAGATCACGCAGGCCATCCCGGTCGCCATCGCCGAAGAGACGAACAGGAAGGGCAACACCTTGGTGTTCCACGCGGCGTTCGGGCTTGCCGCAAGCAGCACACCCGTGTACATGGTCACACCAAGCGCCAACGGCAGCGTGATGACGCCGAAGAAGCTCCTGACGACCCGCCCCCACGGAAACGCGATCGTCACCAATGTCACCACAAGATAGAGCAGCGACATGATAACGAACAGCGTCAGCAGCCAAGTCCCGATCGACATGACGGAGGTGGGACTGAACATCAGCACCCCCGGTCCAACACGAATGAGCATCTCCCAGAAGCGCAAGGGCTTGCCGAGATCCACAACCAGCAACAGGACCCCGAGAATCACGGGCCAAGGCGCCAACAGAGCGCCTGTGATACTGACTGCCCGGTACTTCTTATCGTCCGCGAGCTGCGCCATCACGGCCAGCATGAACGCGCCGGCACCCAAGCCCGCGCAGAACAGATCTATTGCAACGGGTAGTCCCCAGTTATAGTGTTCCATTCTCTGTCCTCCTATGCGTTGGCTTCAGCCGCTTCCTTTTTGCGCAGTCCCTTGAACATCGCGGCGAGCAGGAACAGGCCCGGAACCAGACCGAGCAGCCATTTCCATGCGATCTTCGCATGCGGCAACGTCGGCTTGTCCGGCAGTCCGTAGGCCGCCGGCGATTCGGTGAGCACGTACATCGCGCCCAACCCGCCGAGCATGTCCTGATCGCCGTAGACGCTGGCCGCGGCGATGCCTTCGGCTTTGAGCGCTTCGACGCGCTTGCGTGCCGTCTCCGCCATGGTCTCCCAGGGCCCGAACTCGATGGCGCCGGTCGGACATGCCGTTGCGCAGGCCGGCTTCATGCCGTTCTGGACACGGTCCATGCACATCCAGCACTTGCGCGCCGTACCCGTCGTGTGGTCCGCATGCGGCACCTGGAACGGGCACGTCTCGACGCAGTACTTGCAGCCCGCACAGACGGCCTGATCGATGTAGACGATGCCTTCGTCCGTCTTTCGGATTGCGCCGGTCGGGCAGACCTGCAGGCAGGTTGCCTCGCCGCAATGATGGCATTGTTCCTTGCGGAACAACCACTTGACGGGTTGGGGCTCGGTACCTTCGATCTCGTTGAAGGTGATCAGCGTCCAGGTCTGCCCCGAGAGCCGGGGCGGATTCTGATAGGTGCCGGTAAACTCGGTCTTCTCCGCACGCAGCTGATTCCACTGCTTGCAGGCCACCTGACAGCCTCG
>Ga0272441_10009977_pt1 | contig 14519 bp, 10 predicted proteins | sample SSMProp6N_FD_193582 | JGI IMG/M metagenome (GOLD analysis project Ga0272441, IMG submission 193582) | Marine sediment archaeal communities from Little Sippewissett salt marsh, Falmouth, MA, United States - SSM-Prop-6N | ecosystem: Environmental > Aquatic > Marine > Wetlands > Sediment ... | reverse complement strand
GATGTAGTCGAAAACGAAAACAATCGAATATTTACCCTTGACGAAGGTCGTTCCATATCAGGGTGGGTTCTCAACCCACGCGGAAAGACGTTGCGTGCACAAACGCGTGGGTCAAGGACCTACCTTACAGTTCTTGTCCGGTTCCACGGGTAATCACGTTGTCACTTCGGCGGTTGGGTCGCGCGTGACGCAAATGAGAGTGGACGGCGGGCAGCGGAGCCGGTAGGATCACGGTGGCCCTGAGGCTCGATAGGGATGCTGGCTTTTTCTATTTTCGTCGAATCGAGGCGCGTATGACGATGGCGATCGAAACCCACGGCTTGACGCGGCGTTTCGGAGATCTGTGTGCTGTGGACGCTCTGGACCTGCGTGTGGCAGCGGGCACCTTCTACGGTTTCCTCGGTCCCAACGGTGCGGGCAAGTCCACCACGATCAAGATGCTCACCGGCCTGCTGGCGCCCACAAACGGGACCATGCACATCCTGGGCGCAGACGTGGCCGAGGCCCGGGAGGCTCTGGCGGTGAAGCGTCGCGTCGGGGTGGTGCCGGAGAATCTGGCGCTCTTCGACAACCTCAGCGCGCGGGAGTATCTCACGTTCGTCGGACGGATGTATCAACTGCCGGTGGCGACGGTGGGCCAGCGCTGCGAGGAGCTGTTGTCTATGATGGAGTTGGACGGGCAGGAGAAGAAACTCACGGTCGAGTTCTCCCAGGGGATGAAGAAGAAACTGACCCTGGCGGCCGCCCTGATTGCCAATCCGGATTTGCTGTTTCTGGACGAGCCGTTTGAGGGGGTCGATGTCGTGTCCTCGCGCGTGTTGCGGGACACGTTGAAACGTTGCGTCCAGCGGGGGGCCACGGTGTTTCTGACGTCGCACGTTTTGGAGATCGTGGAAAAGCTGTGCACGGACGTCGGGATCATCGCGCAAGGCCGGCTCGTGCATCAGGGCACGATGGACGAGATTCAGCGAAGCGGCTCGCTGGAGGAGCGGTTTCTCGAGGCGGTAGGCGTGGACAGCGTCGAGCGGCAGACGTTGAGCTGGCTGGAGGGCTGAATGGACCTGAGTCAATTGCGCACGATTCTGTGGCTGCGCTGGCGGCTGACGCGCAATCAGTGGTCGCGCCAGGGACCGCTGAATGCGGCGGTGTCGATACTGGTGGCGGGGATCGGGCTTCTCATCGGGGCCGGAGGAGCCATCGGCGGCTTCCTGGCCGGGATGTTCGCTCTGGCGGACGCCGCGCCGGCAGTGCTTCTAGGGCTGTGGGATGTGCTCGTGGGCGGCTGGCTCTTTTTCTGGACGGTAGGGGTCGTTAACGATCTCCAGCGCTCCGAGAGCATCGACATCGGTCGGTTGCTGCACCTGCCGATTTCGCTACGAGGCGTGTTCTGGTTGAATTACCTGGCATCGCATCTAACCTTTGCCATCATCCTTTTTCTGCCGGGCATGTTGGGGCTGGCGGCGGGCCTGGTTTTCGGCAATGGCTGGATCATGCTCTGGCTGATTCCGCTGTTGCTCGGGGTCGTCTCCATGGTCACAGCGTGGACCTATTGCCTGCGCGGCTGGTTGGTCACGCTGATGACGAACCAGCGGCGTCGCCGGGCCGTCATTGCCGCGATCACGTTTTCATTCGTCCTCCTGAGCCAGCTTCCGTATATTCTCAGCCACACTCTGGGCGATCGCAAACGCCATAGACCGAAGACGGTCGAGTCGTCACAAGCCCAGAACGAGACGCCAAGCGATGCCGAGGGCCGCGCGGGAAGGTCTCTGTCCCCGGTGGTGGTGGCGGCGCATCGCTACGTGCCTCTGTTGTGGGTGGGCAACGGGGCGATGTCACTGGGCAGGGGAGATGCTCGGGCGGCGATTCTGGGAGGGGCCGCCGCCTTCCTCATCGCTGGATTGGGCTTGCACCGGGCCTATCGATCCACGCTTCGTTTCTACCAGAGTGCGCCGACCCGCAAGCGGCCCCCACGACGCGCGAAAGCGGAACGAAAGTCTGTTGCGGGCCGGAATTTCCTGGCCAGAGAATTGCCCGGTGTTCCGCCCGACGCGGCGGCCTTGGCGCTGGCCTTCTTCCGATCCCTGACGCGGGCGCCGGAAGTGAAGATGGCATTGGCCACCAATTTCATCATGCTTCTGCTTTTCGGCGGGATGATCTTCCTGCGTCGGGCGAGCGGTCTCGACAGTAGTTTGAAGCCCTTCGTTGCGACCGGCGCGGTCGTGCTGACGTTTTTCGGTATGCTCGGGCTCATGTTCAACCAGTTCGGCTACGACCGGGACGGCTTTCGCACGCTCGTGCTTTCGCCGGTGCCGCGCGAACGAATTTTGCTGGGAAAGAACCTGGCGCTGTTGCCCTTTGCCGTAGGCTTTGGAGTGGCCTTGCTCGCGATCGCCGGGCTCGCTCTGGGAATCCCGTTGGTCTTTGTGGCGGCCGGCGGTTTGCAGTTGATCGGGGCCTTTCTCCTGCTGAGCACGGTCGGCAATCTGGTCTCGGTGCTCGTTCCCTACCGGATCGCGCCGGGATCGATGAAACCGACCAAAACAACGTCTCTCGTTACGATTCTGATTGCCTTGTCCCACGTGTTGTTTCCGACGGCCATGATTCCGATCTTCTTGCCGGCGGTGCTGGGGCTGCTGCTGTCCCGGTGGTGCGGCCTGCCCGTCGGTCCGGTGGTTCTCCTGTCGTCGGCCATCCTGCTGGGCCTCATGATTTTGCTGTACCAGTTCAGTCTGCCGGGGCTTGGGGATTTGTTGCAGCGGCGCGAGAAGGCGATTTTGAAGGTCGTTACGGAAGAGGTCGAGTGAGCCGGAGGTTGGGCTGGGGTGTCGGTGGGGGCGGTTCGGCGGTCTTGTCCGTGTCAGGGATAGACGTCGATGTCTGGGTCGAGACCATGTTTGGCGCAGTAGGCGCCGATCTTGTCCACCATGACGCGGCCGTACTGTTTTCGCTTGGTTTCTCCGACGCCCCTGACGTCCAGGAACCGTTCCAGGGTGGAGGGCCGGCGTCGCGCCATGTCGCGCAGAGCTGCATCGCCGAAGATGACGTAGGCCGGAACGCCGCGCTGCCGCGCCAGCGAGGCCCGCACACTGCGCAACGCCTCGAAGAGTCCTTTGTCCACGCCTTCCCAGGACTCAGAGGCGACCCGGGCTTTTCGCTCGGGCTTGCGCGTCGGTCGAAGGAGCCTGGGTGTTACCTCGCCCTTGAGGACCCGTCTGCCCTCGGCGGTCACGCAGAGCACGTTGTACTCGCCGGTCTTCTCGGCGAAGCCCTGGCCGACGAGCTGCTCGATCCAGTCGTGGACGGTACGTTTGTCCGATTCGCTCAGCAGGCCGTAGGTGCTCAGGGTGTCGTGCCCGTTTTCCAGGATGCGCTGGTCGCGCGAGCCGGTGAGCACCTGGGCGGTATAGCCGCCGCCGAAGCGCTCGCCCAGACGCAGGACGCAGGAGAGGATTTTCTGAGCCGTGACCAGGGAGTCCTTCAGCGTATCGACGTGTCCGAGGCAGATATCGCAGGCGCCGCAGTCGGGCTTGTCGAGGCTCTGCCCGAAATATTCCAGGATGGTGCGCCGGCGGCAGATTCCTTGCGTGCAATAGGCGTACATACGCGTCAGCTTGGCCAGGGCGATTTCCTTGGCTTGCGGTTCCATGTCGGACAGGAGGCTTTTCCAGACGCCGTAGTCGCCGCCGGAGTAGAAGAGGCAGCATTCCGCTTCGAGGCCGTCGCGTCCGGCCCGCCCGCTTTCCTGCTGGTAGTGCTCGATGGATTTCGGCATGCCGGCGTGCACGACGTAGCGAACGTTGGACTTGTCGATGCCCATGCCGAAGGCGATCGTCGCAACGATGGTGTCGACCTTTTCGGTGACGAAGGCGTCCTGATTCTTCTTACGGTCGTCGCTGCTCATCCCGGCGTGGTAGGGGGCGACGCGGTAGCCGCGGCCGGCCAGGTAGGCCGACATCTGCTCGACGTCGCGCCGGCGGATGCAGTACACGATGCCCGACTCGTCGCGGTGCCGGTCGAGCACTGCCTGGACCTGGGGGCGGATCTGGCTGCGAGACCGGACCTTGTAAATCAGGTTGGGGCGGTCGAACGAGCCGACCAGCACGGCCGGGTCGTCCAGGTGCAGTTGCGTGGCAATGTCCCGCCGCACGTTTGCAGTGGCGGTGGCGGTATAGGTGCCGATGGTCACGCCGGGAAAAACGTCCCGCAGCGCGCCGAGCTGGCGATACTCCGGGCGAAAGTCGTGTCCCCACATGCTGATGCAGTGCGCCTCGTCGACGGCGATAAACGACAGCTTCTGTTTTCGCAGCAGCGTCCGGAACGCTTCCGTGGCCAGGCGTTCGGGTGAGACGTACAGGAGCTTGAGGGCCCCGTCCTGGATCTGTTTTGCCACTTCGCTGTGCTGTTCGGGCGTCAGCGAGCTGTCGATGCGGGCCGCCGGCACGCCGCATTCGAGCAGGGCGTCCACCTGGTCCTTCATGAGGGAAATCAGGGGCGAGACCACCACGGCCAGGCCCGGCATCGTCACCGCCGGCGCCTGGAAACACACGCTCTTGCCGCCGCCGGTCGGCAGCACCACGATCGCGTCACGCCCCTGGCAGAGAGACTCCATCGCCTCTTTCTGCAGGGGACGGAATTCCTTGTATCCCCAGTATTGCTCGAATACTTTTGTAAGTTTTTCGATCAAAATTCGCTGTCTTTCAATTAAGAACTCATCGCCCAATCTCTACTCTACCGCAAATCGAAGGTTTTGGCCAGAACGGTCCTCGAAAAACCCCGGTTCGGGGTTTGGTGTCCCAGGGGGCTGTTAGTGCTGCATTTCGCAAGTTCCGCGACTATGCGGGAGGAGATTGCTTCGTCGGTACCCTCCTCGCAATGACATAAACGGGTCCCTCCTGTCATTGCGAGCGAAGCGAAGCAATCTATAGTCGCACGATTTATGAAATGCGGTACGAGGCGGGCGCCTCTGGCGGTGGGCGTTTATGGTGTCGTGGGGTGCGCCGATGGTGACTAATCGCTCTTGTGGTGATGACTTTGGTCGCTGAAGATCCGGGAGATGGCTTCGAGAAGGGCGTCGCCGCCGTCCTGTTTTGCGACGAATCCGGCTGCGCCGGCGCGACGGGCCCGCTCGCCGTACAGGGATTCCTCGTGCATCGACAGGATCAGGACGATTATGTCGGGATGTCTTCGCTTGAGCTCTCTCGTGAGCTCAATGCCGTCCATCTGTCCCATGGAAATGTCCACAATGGCCAGATCGACCGGCTGGCGGGTGCTGAGGTCCAGGGCCTCTTCGGCGCTACCGACAGCCGCACAGACACAGAGACCAGGTTGTTGCCCCAGTAATTCCGTGAGCCCCCGTCGTACGATGGAGTGGTCGTCCACGATGAGCACTCTCTTTGGGGTGGTTTCGCTGCCGAGTCCGCACATATTCACGTCTTCCCTTTCAAGCGGTCTTTCGCAGAGCAGTCCACTCTCATCTTTCACGAAGTCAATCCCTTTCAATAGGGCCTTTGGTACCACCGAGTCCGGAAAAATCACTCAGAAAACCAGCGTCAATTCGTGCGCCACGGGCCGGTGGTGCCTCTACGACGCCAAGTCCGCTATGACCATATCCAGCACGGCGTCCAGCACGTCTCTGGAATCGTAATCCCCGGCTGCAACCAGCCGGCGTGTCGCCCGGATGCGTCGGCGTTGCCGCGCTTCGGACCGGTTCCGACTCGCCCTGTTGGGGTGACGATGTTGGGTCGCTACAGACATCCTTATGCCTCAATAATGCGTTTTTCATACGGGCCTGTTGTTGTACGCGTCAAGCGGCCGTCAGTTCGGCTATTTCGGTCCAGGTCCAGGTACGAGTGTACGGAATATCGGCCCTGGGACAAATCGGGCTTGTGCGGCATTGGGCATCGGTTGCAGTACTCGTTTACCTATCGGGCGATTGCCTATATGCCGCGTTGGTTGCGAAGATGCAGCGCGCGGGCTCCGGCGCCGTGCCGCAGACCGCTAAGCAGGCCATTTCCGGGGGCGGTCAGCGCTTCTGTTCGGTGTTGACCCACTCGATTGCGGCGCGGAAGAGTTCGTTGGCGTCCTTGAAACCGAGTTTTTCCTTGATATGAGCCCGGTAGGTTTCGATGGTCTTGACGCTGAGGTGGAGCTTCTCGGCGATCTGTCGCGTTGCGTTTCCCTCGCCAATTAGCCGGAACACCTCCAGTTCGCGGTCGCTCAGGCTCTCCAGGGGCGATGCGCTGACGGTGCCGGTGGCGAGCTTGCTGACCATCCGGGTCGCCACCGTGTCGCTGACGTAGACCTCCCCGGCCAGGACGCGGCGGATGGCCGTAATGACCTTCTCGGTGGCCTCCTGTTTCATGATGTAGCCCCGGGCGCCGGCCCGCAGCGACCGCTCCGCGTACACGCTTTCGTCGTGCATGGAGAGCGTCAGGATAGGCAAGTCGGCACGCTGGACCTTGAGGTCTTTGATCAGCTCCATTCCGCTGGTGTCCTTGAGCGAAATGTCGACGATTACCATGTCCGGCTTGAGCGTGCGGATGGCCTGCATGGCCTCGTGAGCGTCTTCGGCCTGCCCGCACACGTGCAGGTCCCGCTCCTGGTCGATCAACTGGGCCAGACCCTGGCGGACGATGGGATGATCGTCCACGATCAGGACCCTGTGTGTGTCATGCCGTTGATCCTTCGGGTGTGTTTTCCCCGACATGCTATTTCTCCCCATGAGACGTTTCTGCAGTCAAGTCGAAAGCGCAGGTCACCCTCGTTCCGCCCGTCGGTGCCGGGCCGATGTCCAGCACGGCCCCGATCATTTCGGCGCGATAGCGCATGACCTTGAGACCCATACCTTCGCCGGTCGGACGCTCGGCGGGAAAATCTCGCCCGTTGTTCTCTATCGTCAGCATCCCGCGATTCCGGGCCGCCGTTAGCTCCAGCACGATTCTCGAAGTTTCTCCATGGCGGATGGCGTTGGTGACGGCCTCCTGGGCGATGCGATACAGGTGCGTGGCGACGGCGGTGTCTTTCACGGCTACGGGACGCTCGCATGGGAACTCGCAGGCGATACCGAAGACCCGTTGTGTGGTCGCACCCAGGGCTTCCAGGGCGGACATCAAGCCATGCTCATCCAGGGCGACGGGATGGAGCCCCCGTGATAGCTGTCGCGTCTGGCTGATGGCTTCGTTCACCAACTGGGCGATCTCTCCGGCGTCCGAGGCCTCGCCCGAATCCTGCCGCTGGAGTTTCTGTTCCAGCACCTTGGTCATGATGGCAATGCCCGTGAGCTGCTGGCCCAGGCTGTCGTGCAACTCTTGCCCGATACGCCGTTGCTCGCGCTCGCTGATCTCGATCAGCTCCCGTTCCAGCCGCTGACGCTGCTGTATCTCTTCCCGAAGAGATTCGTTGGCTTTTGCCAGTTCGGCGGTCCGCTCGATGACCCGCATTTCAAGTTGCTCGTTGAGCTTGTGGATTTCCCGCTCGGCCTTTTTCTGTTCGGTAACGTCTCGGCCGTAGATGTTCAGATAGCCCGTCTCGGTCACGGGCACCAGGACGAATGAGAACGTGCGGTTCTCACAATCCAGCTCAACGATGCGGCTGGTGTCCGAACGCAGCACGCCGGCAATCTGTCGGGCCCACATTTTCGGTATCGCCTCACCGGTCTCGGCGTTCCAGCTTCGCAGGAACGACTGCGCCGGGCGATTGGCATAGAGGATCGTGGCGTCCTCGCGCACCCTCAGCACGGGAGACGGGTTTTCCGAGGCGAACTTCGCCAGATTTCGGATTTTGACTTCAGCCTCGGTGCGTTCGGTGATATCCTGGGCAACGCCGAGCATGCGGACGGCTCTGCCGGTGCCGTCGCGGACCACGTCGCCAGTCTCGGCGATCCAGCGAATTGTGCCGTCCGGTCGGATGATGCGATGATCGATGCGGTAGTCCCGGCCACGCTCCACGCAGGTCTCGACCGCCTCCACGATGGATTGGCGGTCGTCCGGATGCACGCGCTGGAGGAAGGCCTCATAGGTGCCGTCGAACTGACCCGGGGCAAAGCCGAACATCGGCTCGATACGCTCGGACCAGAGGAGCTTGCCGGTGACGATGTTCCAATCCCAACTGCCGATATCGGCGGCGGTTTGGGCCAGGGCATAACGCTCCTCGCTGCTCTTGAGCGCCATCTCCGCGCGCCTGCGCTGTACCGCCAGGGCGTACATCTTGGCCATTCGTTCGAGGCTCTCCAGATCCCGGTCCGTGTAGGCGCGGGTCGAATTGGCCACCGCGATCTGCCCGACCACCTTGCCGCCTACCAGCGCCGGGGCGGTAAGAAAGTTCTGCAGGGGGATATGTCCCTCGGGGATTCCCGTGGAGGCCGGATGCGTGTTCGGGGTGTTGGTGTAGAAGCCCTGCCCCGTGTTCAGAGCGCGACCGAAGAGTGCCGGGTAACTGCCGTCGGGCCGGAGTTGGAAGGCAATGTTCTGCCGGTCGGCGGGCAGGCGACATTGCCAGCCCATCATGCTGGTGAGAGTGTGTCCCACAGCGGCGCCGGTCTCCGGGTCGATCGATGAGACAAAGCCGTGCTCGCTGTCGGTCAAACCCCGGGCCTGCTCCAGAACGATATTGGCGATCTCTTCAATGGAAGAGGAAGGAGCAATCAGAGCGTCGGCCAACGCCGCCAGCGCCGTGTTGACCGCCAGTTCCCACTGACGCTGCTCCATGCTGCGCTTGCGTTCGGTGACGTCCACGCAGTACTCGATCATCTGGGTAACGGCGCCGTCCCGGTCCAGGATCGGAAACGCGTGAACCTCGACGTTGCGCGGGCAGTCCTCCTGCACGTAATGGACATGTTCGGTGACGAAGGGTTTCTTGGTCTGGCAGACAACATCCAGGGGACAGCGATGTTCCGGGTCCTCGCAGGGCACGTTACGGCCGTGCATCAGGGCACAGCAGGTAGCAACGCCCGAACCGTGGATCTGACGGGCCGCCCGGTTGGCCAGGCAGACGCGACGGGTGGCGGCATCGATGATGTAGAACGGATACGTCAGGGAATCGAGCACCGTCTGGAGCAGCGGTTCGTGCTGCGCCTCCGGTCCATTATCCGGGCCGGTCGGCGAAGGGGTATCCTGCCGTTTGTCGTCTCGTTCGTTCATTCTCAGGGCCTTGCGGGAAAGACGCGCCAACCATACGAATTAGAACCGTTCTCATCATAGGAAAAAAGACGGCGAAGGCAACAGAAATCACCGTTTACAACTGGCCGCTGTTTGTGCAATCTTTCGGCTGTCATTGTCTGGGCCCTGCACAGCTACGTGTGGCAGCGTCAAGTCCAAAGGACTTGGCGATGGCGCAACGCCGGGGTTCCGTATAGTGCCACACGCAACAGTCAAGTTCCCCATCGTCAAGCTGTCGCTTGACGCTGCCACCCGCATGCCAGGATCTTCTCACAGGCGTCCGGCCGGTCCGAATTCCGTCGGGCACGCTCAGATCGGTTTGAGAACGATCCGCCGCACGTTCATCAGAGCTTTGCCGGCCGGGACCTGCCGCGCCCGCAGAAGGATCGTTTGTCCCGGAGCCGAACCGGTTTGAAATGTGCCCAGACGAAGGCTCTGGTACGTTTGCCAGTGGCCGGTGTCGTGTGACACCTTGCCCTCCAGCTTCTGTCCGTCTACTTCGAGGGCGTACGCACCGCCCTCGTGCCCGGGCGCGCAGGCCCATTCGATCCAGGCCTCATACCGTTGGTTGGGCTCCAGCCGAAGGGACCACGTCGCGCGGGCCTCCGTGCTGGTCCAGAAGCCGATGTTGTACCGGGTCGTCTGCTGACCGCTTGTCAGAGGCGTGTCGGACGACGGCCCGGTCGTTGTCTCAATCTGCAGACCGCCCGAAAGATCCGCTCGTTCGGCCGCCAGGGTAACGATCCCGGTGTCGTCGGGCAGGATCAGGTCGCTGACGACGGGGTCGCCTTCGCATTCCAGCGCGATGACGCTGGCGCAGGCGAAAGGGTGATACCCCAGCAGATCGATCGAAAGAGTGCCCGCGCCGTCGCGTGTGATCTTGAGCGGACGTCGCTCGGGGTCGTGGAGCAGGCAGGCCTGCTTGACCGGCGTCACGAGGGCCTCGACTTTGAGGCGGTGGTCGGCGGGCCAGTCGAATACGTGCAGGTACACGGTGTTTCCCTTCGTCGTCGATTTGCCCCAGGGCAGGTGTTTGAATCGCCCCTTGGCCGTACCGTAAATCGCTTCGCCATGGACCGCCAGCCATTGCCCCAGCGCCACGAGACGGTCCTGCTGGATGACGGGGATGCGGCCGTCGGCGGTCGGGCCGAGGTTCAGAAGGAGCCCGCCGCCCCGGCTGACCTTTTCGATCAGCAGTTGCACCAATCCCTCGCGCGTAAGGTAGTGGTCGTAGTTTTCCAGCCGGTTGAAGGCGAAGCTGCCGCCGATGCCGCGGCATTCCTCGAAGGGCTTGTTCGGATCCTTGAGTCCGGGCGAGCCGCCGCCCACGTGGCCGTATTCGGTGGTGTAATAGTCGCCGCTCTGGCCGCGCAGGGCCCGGCCCCAGCGATCGTTGACCACCAGCTCGTCGGGATTGTCACAGTGGTTATAAATCCACGCCACGATTTCGGGACTGCGCCAGAGGGTGTCCGGATGGCCCCATTCGCCGTCGGGCCAGACGACCGCCGGTCGGTAGCGCCGCATTAAATCCTTGATCTGTGGGATCATGTGTTCGGCGACGTAACGTTTCTTGTCGGTGTCGTAGAGCGGATTGTCCCACTCCATGAAAGAGTAGTAGAAGCCCATCTTCAGGCCCTGACGGCGCACCGCTTCGGACAGCTCGCCGCAGATGTCGCGTTTCGGTCCGGTCGCGACGCTGTTCCACGGATAGCCGCGCGTTTGCGAGGCCTGCTCGCTGGGCCAGAGGGCGTAGCCGTCGTGGTGTTTCGAGACCAGGACTACGTACCGGGCGCCGGCCCGCTTGAACAGTTTGGCCCAGGCATCCGGGTCCCACAACTCGGCCTTGAACTGCGAGGCGAAATCCTGATACTTGAAATCCGCCCCGTACCACTTGTCGTGGAACTTTCGGACCAGGCCGTTGTGCGAGTTGCTCTTGTACCACCACCAGTACCACTCGGAGTAGGTGCTGGTATCGCAGATGGCCGGCACGGAATAGACGCCCCAATGGATGAAGATGCCGAACTTCGCGTCGGCAAACCAGCCGGGGGACCGGCGCGCGTTCAGCGATTCCCACGTAGGCTCGAATTTCTGCCGCTCCCCGTTCGCTTGGCCCGAGATTCCCAGGCACAGCGTTGTCAGAACGGCCAGGCACAGTGTTCGGCGTTGCACAAAACTCATGCTTCATGTCCTTTCCGAATTCCGTTAAGCGATTTACTCAAGGTGCTTCCCTGACATGGTATAGGTATTCGCGCAGTTGTCCAGAGCGCAGGCGGAGGCGACATACCCCTCTTTGCTGCGTGATTTGGAGTGGTGAACACCTGAATTCATAGGGGATTACCTGATGTCAAATGCGGGCCGGGCCGGATAGCAGAAGAAGCGAAAGCCCGATTTGCACAAATCGCCGCGCCGTTATCATGGGAACCACTATGGTGAAAATGGAAGGGGTAACCATGAGTGAAAGAGAGTTGCTAAGACGCTACGTGGCGGGTGAGGAAGACGCTTTCCAAGAACTCGTCGGTCAGTACAAAGACAGCGTGTACGGATTCCTGAGACGGTTCCTCAGTCGATCCGATCTGATTGAGGACGTCTTCCAGGAAACGTTCATGCAACTGTACGTCAGCCGGAACAGCTTCGATGTCACGCGTCCGTTGCGGCCGTGGCTGTTCACTATCGCCGCCAACAAGGCCAAGGACGCCCTGCGGCGTATGCAGCGCGGCGAATCGGCACACCTGAGCAACATCTTCGGTAGCGACGACTACTCCATGGATGATGCGCTCAACGTGTTGGACCATGATGCGACCATGCCCTACGACAAGCTGATCAAGAACGAAACGGCGGAATCGGTCAAGCGGGTGATTTCGAAGATGCCCGAAAAGCTGCGCGAGATTATTCTGCTGGCGTACTTCCACAAGTTCTCGTACGCCGAAATCGCACGCATTCTGGAGATCCCTGTGGGCACCGTCAAGAGCCGGTTGCATACGGCGGTGTCGAGGTTCGCCGAGGACTGGGAAATCGCCATGCTGTGCGAGTCGCGGAACTGACGCGGTACCGGAATGGATCGGACGCAGGGGAGACATTGATGGAGAGAGTGTGAGATGAGGATGTGGGTTGGCCGGAACTGGGGTGTTCCGGCTGATTCCCCTCATCCTGTCAATGCACGCTCGACAGCCGCTGCAGGATCTCCGTTTTGCTTTCCCACCGATGCGTATCGATTTCCCGGGGCCAGTAAATATCCGGGCCCCAGAGCTCCCGCCACCATTTTCGCAAGGTTCGCAGCGTCTTCATCATTTGCTCCTTTCCTTCTTTTGCCTTCGGCCTGTCTGCCGGTTCCAAAGAACAAGTGTTTTCACGAGAACGTTCTCTATCCTCTAAAGGCACAAGGCAGGGCGGTGGTAACGGTTCGGCTGGAAGGGAACGTTCGGCCCCGGGCTATGTGAAGCGCCCACGCCGTCCGGACGCGCTTCGCCGGCGGGGGTGTCCGTGAAAATCTCCGGGCATGCGCGTGGCGCCGGTAAGGTGGGCTCTTAACCCAAGCGGAAGGGCGTCGCGTCCACAAACGCGTGGGGCAAGGGCCCGGCCTACAGCTCTGTTTCGTACGCAAATAAAGGTTGCCCGGGTGTTGCGCTATCGCCAAGGCCTGCGGCCTTGATGCCACCCCAATGCCCGACCGATGGCGGTATCCAGGTGCCGCGGAACTTCCACACGCACCCGGCGGGGCGGGCGCCGCTACAACTGGCGTTTGATGGCCTGGGCGTGCACGAGCTCGAAGATCGCCTTGACGAAGTGTGTGTCCAGGCCCAGCTTTTCGCCCTTGGCGATGTGGTCTTCCAGCAGGTTCTCCCAGCGCTCGATCTGGAGGACCGGGACGCTGTGCTCCTGCTTGAGCCGGCCGATTTGCTCGACCCACTTCATCCGCTCGGCCAGGTCCTGGATGATCTTGGCGTCGACGAGGCTGATCTCCGTCCGCAGGCGGGCGATCTTGCGCTTGAGCTCCCGGTCGGTGATGGCCGTGTTTCGCACCTGAAGCCGCTTCAGCATCCGACACAGCACGTGCGGGGTGATCTGCTGACGGGCGTCGCTCAACGCGCTGTCCGGGTCGATGTGCGACTCGATCATCAGGCCGTCGATGCCCAAATCCAGCGCCGTCTGTGAGATCGGCTCGATCAACTGCCGGTTGCCGGCGATGTGGCTGGGGTCGCAGATCAACGGCAGATTCGGAAGCACGCGCTTGAGCTCGATCGGGATCGGCCAGTTGGGCTGGTTGCGAAACTCCATCTCCACGTAGGTCGAGAAGCCGCGATGGATGGCCGCCAGCTTGCGAATGCCCACGTTGTGGAACCGCTCGATCGCGCCGAGCCAGAGCCCGAGCTCGGCGTTGATCGGGTTCTTCACCATCACGGGGATATCCACGCCACGCAGGGCGTTGGCGATCTCCTGCACCGAAAACGGGCTCACCGTGGTCCGCGCTCCGACCCAGAGGATGTCCACGCCGTGCTTGAGGCACAGTTCGACGTGCTCGGTGTTGGCCACCTCGGTCGTCGTGAGCAGGCCCGTTTCGGCCTTGACCTCGGCGAGCCATTCGAGTCCGGCCGTGCCGACCCCCTCGAACGTGCCCGGACGCGTACGAGGCTTCCAGATCCCCGCCCGGAACACCTCCACGTGCGGTGATTTCACCAACGCCCGCGCCGTCGCGAGCATCTGCTTGGCCGATTCGGCGCTGCACGGGCCTGCAATCGCCCAGGGCACATGCTTGTGCGGCAGCCACGTCTCAATCCCTGCCACGCTGCGGTTCAGTTTCTTCAGAGTGTCCGTCACGTTCGTTTTCCTCAATGCCGCCGGCGCAGTGCGATCATCCCGTTTCTCCAGGGGATGGCAAGCCGCACCGGCCCACGAATGCTGTTACCGCGACCCTGACCAAACCTTCATCATACCCTCCGCCACCGGCCATTGCAAACCGCAACCCCGCCGGGCAGGTGCCCCCATCCCGCACAAATTGGGTTCGTTTGGCGTACCCGCCCGCCCAAATTGGCTTTGTTTTGCGTTTTCCGTCCTTCGACCCTTTCTTCTTCAAACTCGTTTCGAGTTTCGTGCCTCGTGCCTCGGATTTCCCGCCTCCGGCGGGCCCCCTCGTGGGAAACCGGGCAAGATTGGCTTTGTTTTCCAACCCGACCCCCGTTTTCGCCCAAGAACAGTCGAAATTGGTTTCGTTTGACATCCCCGGCCCCGCGAGGGGCCGCGCAAATTGGGTTCGTTTGGCGCCGGCGGCCTCGAATCCCCAATCGACAATCTCCGATCCCCGCAAATTGGGTTCCTTTGGCACCGGCGGCCTCGAATCCCCAATCGACAATCTCCGATCCCCGCAAA
>Ga0272441_10009976_pt1 | contig 14519 bp, 5 predicted proteins | sample SSMProp6N_FD_193582 | JGI IMG/M metagenome (GOLD analysis project Ga0272441, IMG submission 193582) | Marine sediment archaeal communities from Little Sippewissett salt marsh, Falmouth, MA, United States - SSM-Prop-6N | ecosystem: Environmental > Aquatic > Marine > Wetlands > Sediment ... | reverse complement strand
CAGCTTTTTAAGCATGACCTGGAACAGCTCCCGGTCTTCGGCCCGGTCGATGCTTTCCGGCTGGGTGCCCAGGATGGGAACACCCTCTGCGTGCAGCGGCGTGGAGAGGTTCAGTGGGGTCTGGCCGCCGAACTGAACGATGATGCCGGCAGGCTTTTCCTTCTCCACGATGTGCAACACGTCCTCACGGGTCAGCGGTTCGAAGTAGAGCTTGTCTGAGGTGTCGTAATCGGTGCTCACCGTTTCCGGGTTGCTGTTGACCATAATGCTCTCCACACCCATCTCCCGCAGGGCAAAGGAGGCGTGGACGCAGCAGTAGTCGAACTCGATGCCCTGACCGATGCGGTTGGGTCCGCCACCCAGGATCATCACTTTCTTACGATCCGACACCCGGGCTTCGCATTCGGTTTCGTAAGTGGAATAGTAGTAGGGGGTGGCGGCCCGGAATTCCGCCGCGCAGGTATCCACCAGTTTATATACGGGCCGGATGCCCAGGTCTTTGCGTGTCCGTTCCACCTCTTTTTCCGTACTGCCGATGAGATGGGCGATCTGGACGTCGGAGAACCCGAAGGCCTTGGCCCGGGTCAGTTGGTCGACGGTGAGGGGGAATAAACGATCCTCTGACGGCGTGCCGGAACGGCCCGCCGACATGGCGGCCTGCATCAGGTCCTGCTCCATACGGAAAATCTGCTCCAGTTGGAAGAGAAACCAGGGATCGATAGCGGTCATCTGATAAATCGTCTCGATGGACATGCCCGCCTGCAGGGCATAACGCAGGTAGAACAGCCGCTGGGAGTTGGGGATGACCAGCTTCTGTTCGATCTCGTCCGGAGAGGGTAATGCGCCATCCGCCTCGGGTAGATCCTTGCCGTCGGCACCGAAACCGAAGCGACCGATTTCCAGGGACCGCAGGCCCTTTTGAAAGGCCTCTTTGAAGGTCCGGCCGATGGCCATGGTTTCACCTACCGACTTCATGGCGGTGGTCAGCAGGTCCTGGGTTTCCGGAAATTTTTCGAACGTCCACCGGGGAATTTTAATCACGCAATAGTCCAAGGTGGGCTCGAAGGAAGCCAGGGTCTCGCCGGTAATGTCATTGGGGATTTCGTCCAGGGTGTACCCCACGGCCAGTTTGGCGGCGATTTTGGCGATGGGAAAGCCCGTGGCCTTGGAGGCCAGCGCGCTGCTCCGCGACACCCGGGGATTCATCTCCACGACAATCATATCCCCGTTTTGCGGATTGACGGCAAACTGGACATTGGAGCCGCCGGTATCCACCCCGATCTCGCGCATGATATCCAGGGAGGCGTCCCGCATGGTCTGGTATTCACGGTCCGTGAGTGTCTGGGCCGGGGCCACGGTGATGGAATCGCCGGTGTGAACACCCATGGGGTCGAAATTCTCGATGGAACAGATAATCACCACGTTGTCGGCGTGATCCCGCATCACCTCCAGCTCATATTCCTTCCATCCCAGCACCGACTCTTCCAGCATGACCTGATGGGTCAGACTGGCGTCAAGTCCCGATTTGGCAATGTTTTCCAGGTCCTCGGGATTATAGGCCACGCCTCCGCCGGTGCCGCCCAGGGTATAGCTGGGCCGGATGATCAGCGGGAAGCCGATTTCGTCTGCAATCACGCGGGCCGCTTCCATGGTGGTGGCGATGCCACTGTGGGGAATGCGCAGGCCGATTCGATGCATGGCCTCACGGAAGCGATCCCGGGATTCGGCCTTTTCGATTGCGTCCAGGGAGGCACCGATGAGTTCTACGCCGAACTTTTCCAGAACTCCTTGCCGGGCCACTTCTACGGCGGTGTTCAACCCGGTCTGGCCGCCCAGGGTGGGCAGCAGGGCATCGGGACGCTCCTTTTCGATGATCTTGGCCACGGCCTCCGGGGTGACCGGCTCGATATACGTACGATCGGCAGTTTCCGGGTCGGTCATGATGGTGGCCGGGTTGGAATTCACCAGCACCACCTCGAAGCCTTCTTCTTTGAGGGCCTTGCACGCCTGGGTGCCGGAGTAGTCGAATTCGCACGCCTGGCCGATGATAATGGGGCCGGCGCCGATGATCAGGATTTTATGGATGTCCGTTCGTTTTGGCATGTGATTAGGCGGTTTTCATCATGGCCCTGAACTGGTCGAACAGGTATGCCGCATCGTGCGGCCCCGGAGATGCCTCCGGATGATATTGGACGGAAAAGGCCGGCAGCCGGCGGTGCCGGATACCCTCCACGGTATTGTCGTTCAGGTTGATGTGGGACACCTCGACGGTGTCGGCGCCCAGACTATTCATATCCACGGCGAACCCATGATTCTGGGAGGTGATCTCCACCTTGCCGGTGGCCAGATTCTTGACCGGCTGATTGGTGCCACGGTGGCCGAATTTCAATTTGTAGGTACGCCCACCTAAAGCCAGGCCCAGAATCTGGTTGCCCAGACAGATGCCGAAGATGGGCAACCGGCCCAGCAGTTCCTTGACCGTCTGGACGCCGTAGACGACCGGTTCCGGATCGCCGGGACCATTGGATAGAAAGAGGCCGTCTGGCGCCATGGCCATAATGGCCGATGGATCGGTTGCGGCCGGCACGACCATCACCTCGACCCCGACGCGTTCCAGGCATCGGGCAATATTGTACTTGAGGCCGAAATCAATGGCCACGACCGATGGCCGATCCCCCCGATGCCGCCAGACACCGGCATTCAATTTCAAGTCATCCGCCAGCGTTTCGGGCTTACCGCCGGTCCAGCGGTAAGGCTGTCGGGTAGAGACCTCCCTGGCAAGGTCCATACCCACCATGCTGGGAATGGCATTGGCACGCCGTTTCAGGGATCCGGAATCCAGATCGGTGGTGGAAATAATGGCACGCATGGCGCCGCCATTGCGTATGTGGCGGGTCAGGGCACGGGTATCCAGTCCCTCGACACCCAGCACACCCTGACCGGCAAGGTAATCGGCAAGCGATTGCCTGGATCTGAAGTTGCTGGGAAACGGCTGGTACTCTTTGACCAGAAAAGCGGCCACCTGGATCCGTGCGGACTCCACATCCTCGTCGTTGACACCGTAGTTGCCAATCAGTGGATAGGTCATGGTGACCATCTGGCCGCTGTAAGACGGGTCGGTGAGCACCTCCTGGTAGCCGGTCATGCTGGTGTTGAACACCACTTCCCCGCTGGCTTCACCCGGACCGGTAAAGGACCGGCAGGGGAACGTGCGGCCGTCTTCAAGTGCTAACAATGCTTGCATGCTGTCTGCTTTTTTCGCGGGTTGGGCCCGCCGCTGTGCCTATAATTGATGAACACGTCCAAGTTCTGTGGTCAATTATCACATCTGATCGGCAAATCAACCCCCTAAAAAAGGCAGACCCGCGGGCCTGCCTTATTTTGCCGACACAAGTAAATCCGGCGTTACCCGATGGGGGTGTTTTCCACCAGATCCCAGATCCCGCAGGGGCAGGCACCGGCACAGAATCCGCACCCGATGCAACGGTCCGGATCGACCACATATTCAAAGGCGACATCTTCCAGAGCCGTGCGGCTGATGGCCGCCTCCGGACACATGGCCACGCAGATGCCGCAGTCCCGGCAAGTGCCGCAGGAGGAGCACTGGGAACCGCACTGGTCCATATCTTCATACTGAATAATCCGGGGGTCCAGGTATTCCAGGGAAATACGGTCGATATCGATAACCATCTTCCGGTCCGCGCCGGGCCGCTTGCCGGCCAGAATTTCCGAGATGGTTTCGGCTGCTCGCCGGCCGGCGCCGATGGCGTCAGTGAGCAGTCCGGGCCGCACCGTGTCACCAATGGCATACACCTTGGGGTTGGATGTCTGGTAATCTTCGTTGACGGCCACGAAGCCACGCTCCGTGGCCACGTCATCCGGCAGGAATTCCAGATCCGGTGCATCGCCGATGGAGACGACCACCGTGTCGGCGGGGATCAGCTCCCCGCTTTCCAGTTCCACGCCCTGATCGGTGATTTGGCGGGTAAACACCGGCCAACGGAACTCGGCACCCGCCGCCTCGGCGTCCTCACGCTCTTTGCCGAAGCTGGCCGGCTCCTGGACGTCCAGCAGGGCAATCTGCCTGGCGCCCAGGCGGGCCGCCTCGGTAGCCACGTCGCAGCCCACGTTTCCCGCGCCGATGATCACCACCCGATCGCCCGGGATGACCCGGTTTTGTTTGGCATCGGATAGAAAATCCATGGCCGTGATTAACCGTTCCTTGCCTGGAATGGGCAGGGTCTTCGGCTTTTGTGCGCCGGTGGCCACGATCACAAAATCGTAATCGGCAATCAGTTGGGCCATATCGCGCTGGTTCAGCTGCTGATGGAGGTGAACATGGGGAATCACCTCAGCCGCCCGTGCCAGTTCTTTGCCCACCACGTCGCTGGGAATCCGGCTGTCGGGAATCACCGACGCGATCTTGCCGCCCAGGGTGGGGGCGTTGTCGAACACCACCGCCTCATGGCCCAACCGCCGCAGCTGCCAGGCCGTGGAGATGCCGGCAGGACCGCCGCCAACCACGGCGATGCGTTTACCGGAAAGCGGCGGCAGCTCCGGCATGCTGGCCTTGATGCTGGCCCGCCCCAATTGAGACACGTCCACCGGTGTCATAAACGCCGACCCTTTGGTACAGGCGGTCATGCAAGGGTGCGGGCACAGGTAGCCGCACACGGAGGCCGGAAAAGGGGTGAACGCCAGGGCCAGGTCCACCGCCTCGTCCACCCGCCCCTCACGCACCAGCCGCCAACGCTCCTGCACCGGAATCCCCGACGGGCAGGTGGATTCACAAGGCGCCTTGAATTTGCGGTTCTCCCACACGGGAACGAAACGCCGCAGATCACCGTGGGTGATCAGCGGAATCGCGCTACGGTCAAGGTCGGTGAGATCGCCGACGATTCCGCCTTTGCCCAGTCTTGCATCCCAGACGTTTTTTCTGAAATCGGCCATGGCGCGCCGTTCGACACCTTTTTTGTCCTGGGGTGATCGGGCGGCGACCAGCTGCCATTCTTCGCGGAGCATCAGGCGCTCGAGCAGTTCCAACCGGTCGATGGCCGCCAGAAACCGTTCAAGCCCATCGGTCAGCCATTTCCAGGTATCGTCATCGATGGGCGTCATCTTGGCATCGGCATGACTGAAGCCCTGATGCGGGCCGCGAAACAGCACGCGACCGCCCACCATACCCACCATGGGGCGGTGGCCCAATACATTTTCAGGAGTCTGGGGTTCATGGCCGCAGATCACCGCCATGCCACCGGCCATGAACTCTGCGAAATAGTCCCCTGCAGAACCCAGCACCCAAAGCTGGGGGGGATCGAAGCGGGGGTTGAACTTGGTCATGGTCATGCCCCGGGCGCCGATATTGCCGGCAATGTATACCTGTCCCTGGGCCATGCCATTGGCCACACCGTTGGACGCGTTACCGTTAACGGTGATCGTCGCACCGGCGTTGAGCCAGCCCACATCGTCCGACGCCGGTCCCAGCACATCGATAAAGGTGCCCGGATATCCCATGGCTCCCAACCGCTGGCCGGCATGGCCGTCGATTTTGATGTATATGGGCTCGCCATCGGACCGCCAGAGGCGGCCACCGATGCCGTGCTGGCCAAAGGCATGAATGGCCAGCTGGCGATGGCCCGCTCGCACGGCCCGTTGAATCTCTTCTTCGAGGACCCGTGAGGCTAAACGCTCGCCGTCACGCTTTCCCATTATATTGAAAGGCTGTCTGTTTTCCGTCATCGCGTCTACTCCGCTAAAACAAATCAAACCACATACTTGATTTCGAGCCGCTGGGCAGCATGGTAATCGCTGATGCCCAGGGCGTCTGACATGCCGATGGGCAGCGCCGTGGACCGGCCCAGCGGAGCCATAATTTTTTTCAGTTCCGTGTCAAAGGCCAGAAAAAGATCGACCACCCGTTCGGCCACCTGTTCCACATCCAGGCGGCGGTAGAGGCGCGGGTCCTGGGAGGTGATGCCCCGGGGACAACGGCCGATGTTGCAGATGTTGCAGCGATCCGTCTCCGATCCCAGGCAGCCGGCTGCGGCCTGCATAATGTATTTTCCGGTCTGGACGCCGCTGGCCCCCAGCATGATCAGGGCAGCGGCATTGGCCGCCAAATTCCCGCTTTTTCCAACGCCACCCCCTGCAAAGATGGGGATCTCGTTTTGCATGCCCACTTTGACCAAATTCAGGTAGCCGTCCCGGACGTTGGTGGCAATGGGGTGACCCATGTGGTCCATGGAGACGTTGTAGGCGGCTCCGGTGCCGCCGTCCTCACCGTCGATGGCCAGCCCGGCGGCATAGGGATTCCGGGTAAGGTTGTTGAGTACCGCCATGGCCGTGGATGTAGCTGAAATCTTAGGATATACCGGAACCCTGAAGCCCCAGGCCATGTACATGGATTGAATCATCTTGGCCACCGACTCTTCAATGGAGTACTGGGTCTGGTGGGTGGGCGGGCTGGGAAGGCTGACCCCCGACGGCACACCGCGGATGGCGGCAATTAATCGATTGACTTTATGCCACATCAGCAGGCCGCCGTCGCCGGGCTTGGCGCCCTGACCGTACTTGATTTCGATGGCGCAGGGATCTTCCTCCATCTCGGGTATGGCGTGGATAATCTCGTCCCAGCCGAAATAACCGCTGGCAATCTGCAGGATCACGTATTTCAGAAAGGGGCTTCTGAGGAGACGCGGCGGACAGCCACCTTCACCGGTGCACATGCGTACCGGCATGCCCAGTTCCTCATTGAGGTACGCCACCCCCATCTGCAGCCCCTCCCACATATTGGGGGAAAGCGCGCCGAAGCTCATGCCACCGATGATCAGGGGATAGATCTCCCGAACTGGTGGTATCCATCCGTTTTCATGATAAAATTTAAGATTCTGCTCCGGCGGTAGAACCCGGCCGAGCAGGGTGCGCAGTTCGAATTCATGGCGTCCGGCATCCAGGGCGGGGTCGGTGAGCATGGAGATGCGGATGAACTTGATCTGGTCCAGGATGCCGCCGGACACATTGCGCCGGCCGCCGCGGCTGCGGGGCTGACCGCCGCGGTTGACATGGTAGCGCAGTTTGTCGGCCTCGTCGGAGCGCATGGGAAAAATGGCATCGTTGGGGCACACCAGGCTGCAGGTGGCGCACCCCACACAGGCATAGGCCGGGTCGGTCTTCTGGCGGATCCCGTGATAGACCTCAAAACTGCTGGCCGGGTTGCCCTGGGGCTCCAGGCTGACCGCGATGCGCCGCTTGCGGAACACGCCGAGCTCGATGGCATTGACCGGGCATACGGCCGTGCAGCGGCCGCACAGCGTGCATTTGTCCTTGTGCCATAGGATCTGCCAGGGCAGATCCTTGACGCTTAGTGTGGAAGGGGTAATGGCTGCGTTTGACTGCATATGGAAACCTCCTGGCGCTGCGGCCCGACAATGACCGTGTCCAGATGCATGGGTTGAAAGTCTTTGCTCTTGTCTCGATCGGGAACCGCGAAGTCCAGGCCGCAGATTTCAGAGGAGAAGGCGTATCGTCCGGGCCGGCCGCCCACCACGCCGGGGCGCAGTTTCTTGCGGTCCTGGACCATGAAGAGACTGTGGTCCGGCAGACAGCCGATGACGCAGTTGGGTCCATCGATGATCAGCTGCCGGCAGGACTGCTTGAGCTGTTTCAATAGGTCGGCGTTGGGGTGATCCGCGATCGCCGCATCCTGCAGCGGGGTAATGATATGTTTGTAGGCCGAAATATCCAGGCCCAACCGGGTTTGGGTGTAATGCAGGATATGGGTGAATACCTCCGAGTCGCTCTGATAACCCGAGTAGCCGGGATAGTTACGCGACAGCAGGAACTCCCGGATGGGAGTAAACGCCGTGCATTCCCCGTTGGTCATGGAAGCGTATCCCTGGATGAAAAACGGGTGGCAGGCATACAGGTTGATGGCATAGTTGGTATTCTGCCGACCCTGGGCCATGATGACCCGCGCATGCAGCTCCTTGCGGTCCAGCTTCAGGTAGTTGGCGACCTGCAGGGGGTCTCCGATCTCCTTGAGCATGATCACGTCCGGCCAGAAGGAGAAAACAATCATGTCGTGCTTCTCCTCGCCCATGGCCCGCAGCCTCAGACGAATCTCCAGCAGTTTTTCATAAAGCGCTTCTGTAGAATAGTCATCCCACTCTTCGGGGTATTCATAGGCCCGGATCAGGTAGATGTCCCGTTTGGGAACACCGGGAGGCGGGTTTTTGGGGACTTTGATGGTGATCTTGTACTTGGTCATGAACCCGATGTCCATCATGAAGGCATCCAGACGCCGCAGTCCGGTTTCACTGAATATACCGGACAGGATGGGCGCATTCTTGATCTCCTCGAAGGGACCGCCCAGATCCCGCAGAAAAAGACCGACACCGGATCCGTCGTGGCCTTCCCGCATGACATCCATGGCTTCCAGGGCGATGATGGGGGAGACGGGGATCTCACTGGTCATGGCAAACAGTCGGCACATGGTTGATTTTCTCCTTTGGCTGCCGTGGCAAAAAAGGCCGCCATTGAACTGTCAATGACGGACCGGGATGGAACAAAAAAAGCAAGTTGTATACCATAATATAGAACTCACTGAAATCCAATTGCATATTAACCTGTCAGGTTGGCCACATCAATTTCTACGAGTCAAATTTTTACATTGCTGCAATATAATTGGCTTTTAAATGACAATATTGTAATTTACGGAACTGTCGCCCAGAGGTAATCGTAACCTATCGAAAAAATACTGATCTTGGCAAATTTTTGGAAACCTGATACCAATCAACCATGAAGGCCCCCCCCACCGAATTCCTGGACCGACATCAGCAGGAACAATGGCTCGTATTCTGTGAAGAAGCCCGGGCCACCGGCATGACCTTTTCCCCCGCCTCGGCCGGCGCAAAGGCGCTGGCGATAGCCTTTGACTTCAGTGAATTCGTTTCCACCAGCTGCATTCGTCACCCGCACATGGCCTTGGATCTGATCGACAGCAACGATCTGTTCAAGCCGTACGATGACGGCCACATGGCCGGCCGCCTGGCGCCGCTGCTCCTGCCAGTGGCAAAGGCAGCTCCGGATATCCCCCTAGACGGCATGCTGGCACTGCTTAAAACCGCCCTGCGTATTTTCCGGCGGCAGGAGATGGTGCGCATTGCCGTGCGGGACCTGGCCGGCATCTGCGATCTGGACGACACCATGGCCGATCTTTCCGCCCTGGCCGCGGCGGCCATTGATGGAGGCCTGGGTTTGCTGTTTGACCGCATGTGTGCAACCGACGGTGTTCCCGAGGACGACGCCGGCAACGGCCAGCGCCTGGTGGTAATCGGCATGGGAAAACTGGGCGCCGGTGAACTCAATTTCTCGTCCGATGTGGACTTGATTTTCACCTTCCCAGCCAGTGGTGAAACCCGGGGCGGCCATCGTCCCCTGTCCAACGAGGCCTTTTTTACCCGGTTGTGCCGGTACCTGATCCAGACCATCGGCGAAAACACCGCCGACGGCTTTGTCTTCAGGGTGGATACGCGGCTGCGGCCCTATGGCGACGGCGGCCCGCTGGTCATGAATTTCGACCATATGGAAGACTATTACCAGTTCCAGGGCCGCGAGTGGGAGCGCTACGCCCTGATCAAGGCCGATGTGGTGGCCGGAGACCAGGATGCCGGTCAAAAGCTGCTCCGGCGCCTGCGGCCGTTCGTCTATCGGCGGTACCTCGATTTCGGCGTGTTTGAGTCGCTAAGGGAGATGAAGCAAAAGATCACTGCCGAGGTCCGCAGAAAGAAACTGCACGACAACATCAAGCTGGGCAGTGGCGGCATTCGGGAAATCGAGTTTTTTGGGCAGATGTTCCAGTTGATCCGGGGCGGTGTTCTGCCGGTGCTCCAGCAACCGGCGATCCAGACCGTGCTGGACACGCTGGGCAAAGAGGGGTTTGTACCGCAGCCGGTTTGTCGGGAACTCACCCATGCGTATCGCTTTTTCAGAAAAACCGAACACCGCCTCCAGGAGATCAACGACCAGCAGACCCATGCGCTGCCGTCGGATCCGTTTGCTCGTTTGCAGCTGGCCCGGTCCATGGGATTCGACACATGGGACGACTACGTGCAGGTTCTCAATGGCCATCGCGAACGGGTTCGGTCGCATTTCGACGGCCTGTTGGAACCCGTGGCCAAAGCAACCTCGGACGGTGGTACCAGCCAGGCGGCAACGGATATGGCCGATGCCTGGTCCTTTTCCATGACAACCGGTGAGCGCCGACGGCTCCTGGAAACGGCGGGGTTTCAGGATAGTGATGTCGCCGCCACCCTTCTGGAAACCTTTAAATCCGAACCGGCCACCCGATCCCTGAGCAGCTCGGGAAAGCGCCGTTTGGACCGTCTGATCCCGCGGGTATTGAAGGCGGCCGGTGGCTGCGACGATCCCGAGACCGTATTGGATCGCGTTTTGCAGCTGCTTAAGAGCATTCAACAACGGATCAGCTACTTGTCCCTGCTCCTCGAATACCCCGACGCGCTGACCCATCTGGTTCGACTGGTCAGCGCCAGCCCCTGGATCGCCGCCTTCTTGAGCCGCCACCCGGTGGTGCTGGACGAGCTTTTGGATTCACGCACCCTGTACACCCCCCCCGGCCTCGATGCTTTGCGCACCGGCCTTGCACGTCAGCTGTCCACCGTGCCGGATGACGATTTAGAGTACCAAATAGAGGCATTGTGCATCTTCCGCCAGATCAACACCCTGAGAGTGGCGGCGTCGGACATCACCAATGTGCTGCCATTGATGAAGGTAAGCGATCATCTATCCTGGATTGCCGAAACGATCCTCGACAAGGTGGTGGAGATCTCCTGGAACCATTTGGTGGAAAAACATGGCCACCCGTCGTGTACCCTAAAAGGCCAGACCTGCAAACGGGGATTTGCCGTCATCGGCTACGGCAAACTGGGGGGGATCGAGCTGGGATACGGATCGGACCTGGACCTCGTCTTTCTCCACGCGGCCGACCCCGGCGAAACCGTCGGCGGCAAGCGTCCCATCGACAACACCCACTTTTTTTCCCGGCTGGGTCAGCGGGTGGTTCATATGCTTTCAACCCACACGGCCGCCGGCACCCTTTACGAGACCGATATGCGACTGCGGCCCAACGGCGCTTCGGGGCTGTTGGTCAGCCATGTAGACGGATTCAAAACCTACCAGATGGACGAGGCCTGGACCTGGGAGCACCAGGCCTTGATCCGGGCCCGCCCCATCACCGGGGACAGTGTGCTGAAAGATGCCTTTTCCGCGATTCGGCACCAGGTGCTCTGCCTGCGCCGGGAGCCGGAAACACTGAAGGCATCGGTGCGGGAAATGCGGGAACGCATGCGCGAAAGCCGCCTGTCGGCCGGACCGGACCAGTTCGACATCAAAGAGGACATCGGTGCGATGGTGGATATCGAGTTTTTGGTCCAGCACCTGGTATTACAGCACGCGGCCAAGCATCCGGAAATCTCGCGCTGGACAGACAATGTTCGCCTGCTGCAGGCACTAGCCGAAACCGGTATCGTTGATGGGGTAACGGCCTATCGACTCCGGCAGGCCTACCTGATTTTCAGGGCCGTGGTTCACCGGCTCAATCTGCAGGAACGCTCCCCCCTGGTCGATTGCCATCGGTTCGAACACCTCAGGGATCTGGTTCGGCGCTTCTGGCAGCAGACGTTAGATTGAAGAAAGGCCTTAGCAATGGAAGACAAGTCCCCTGAACGGTTGTTTCCCTTCAACCTGAATCTGGTGTTTCGCCGGGGCTTGGGTCGGCAGCTGCTGTTTTTTTGTTTTGGCCTTGCCATGGTACCCATGGCCCTCGTTGGATTGATCAGCTACCAAACGGCCCACCAACGCCTGGAGCAGGAGGTCCGCCAGAACATCCGCATCGCCACCGAATTGAAAAGCCTTCAGCTTCAACGAGTTGTGGATGACCGGTTGGCTGACGCCGACAAGCAGAATCGTGAACGCACCACGGTATCTTTTTTCAACACCGTCAATCAGATATTGGAGGCGCCCGTGGGAATCGGGACGGGTTCGCAGCTGTATCTGGTGGATTCCGACCTGAAATTGCTGGCCGGCACCACCGGGTCGCCGCATCTTGACAACGGCGCCAGGATAGACACTGCGCTAACACGGTTGTGGCGGGAAAACCAGACGGGTGAAAGCTCCCATTCATCCCTGGCGGAGCCTTTTGCGTATGCGGGGCCGGGCGGCAATCCGGTGATGGGCACCTACGCGCAGATTCGTCTGGGCGATACCCATTATGCCTTGATTGTGGAAATTGAAACGACAACAGCGTTCGGTGCCATCCATCCGCTGCAGGCGATAATCGTTACCATCGTGATCCTGGCGGGCGTGGGGGCACTGTTGGCATCTGCGCGCTTGGCACGAACGATCGTCGAACCGGTGCGCGATCTTTCCCGACATACATCGATGGTGGCACAAGGTCGTTTTGACCATGACATGCATGTGGCCGCCAACAATGAAATCGGTGAACTGACCGCATCCTTCAACAGCATGATTCATCATCTCAAAACGCAAAACAATACCCAGTCGCGGTTCATATCCGGCCTGGCCAACCTGCACCGGTTGATTGGCGGTGGACAGGAACCGGGGGAACTGTCTCTCAGTTCGCTCGAATTTCTTTCCGACTTTCTCGATCTGTGTCAGGCGGACTTTTTTATCATGGCTGACGACGGCGAGCTGAAATGCATCAGCCGGTTCCCGGGCCATCCCAATGGTGCGCGTAGACCGGTCTTTGACCCGAAAGACGGGCAGATGGGCCAGACAGACCAAATAGAAACCATCGCGTTTTTTCACCGGGAGACGGCCAGCGGCATGGTGACGCCCGTTCCCACGCCTGACCTGGCCAATCTGATCGCCGCTCCGTTGATGTGGCGGCAAACCGCCAAAGGGGTTCTGGAACTGGCGAAAACAGGCGTATTCAGCCGATTTGATTATCATTTCGTAGAAGCGGCGTCGGCGGTCATTGCCGTTGCCGTCGACGCCGCATCAACCCGGCAGCAGGAGGAGGCCCTGCTGGAACGGACCCGGAAACAGGCTCGGCGATTGAAGGCGCGTGAAGCGTCGTTGGAAGAAAGCACCCGCCAACTGCAGGTGCAGAGCCGGGCTTTTCAGGCGTCCGAGGAGAAGCTCCAACTTAAACAGATGGAGTTGGAGGCCGCCAACGCACAGATGGTGAAAAACGCTGCCGATCTTGAAGCTCATATGGCCATTCTGGAAACACAGAAATTGGACATGGAGAAACAAAACACCGAGTTGGAAAAAACCCACCTGGAACTGGCGAAAAAAGCCCGGCAGCTTGAGATTTCAAGCCGCTACAAAACGGAGTTCATGGCCAACATGTCCCATGAACTCAGAACGCCGCTCAACAGCATCCTGCTGCTCTCCCGGCTGCTTCGGGAGAACAAGGAAAAAAACCTGACCACCAGGCAGTCCGAGTTCGCCCAAACCATCCATTCGGCGGGCGAAGACCTGCTGAACCTGATCAACGAAATTCTGGATCTGGCCAAGGTGGAATCGGGGAAAATGGAGGTGGCGCTTCAAGCAGTGCGGGTCCAATCGATTGCCGACGCCATTCAGGTAGGCTTTGCGCCCCTGGCCGAGCAGCGCGGCATCCGGTTTACCATCCATGTGGCACCGGACGTACCGGAACGACTGATCACCGACCGCAAGCGCGTCGAACAGATCGTCAAGAATTTCCTCTCCAATGCCTTCAAGTTTACCGCCAGGGGAACCATCCGCCTGGAAATCACGGTTTCCCGCGAACTGGTCATCTGTCGAGGTGCCGACGACACCGGCGACCATGGCTGTCTGGCCATCAGTGTTGTGGATACGGGAATCGGCATTCCGGCGGCCAAACAGCAGATGGTGTTTGAGGCTTTCCAGCAGGTTGACGGCTCCACCCGGCGCAAGTATGGCGGCACCGGATTAGGCCTTTCCATCTCACGGGAACTGGCCCGAATGCTGGGCGGTATCATTACGCTCGAGAGCGAAGATGAACAGGGCAGCCGCTTTACGCTTCACCTGCCCATTGTCCCCCTGCCCGAGAATGAACCGGCGGTGATCCGCAGCGATACTTTCGAACGCACGGCCGCCCAAACGGCTGCGTCGCCGTCCTTCGCAGAGGAGACCGAAGCGACCCCGGGAGTGGATCCGGTCCCGGATGATCGCCATCGGTTGGCACCCGGGGAAAAATGCATCCTCATCATCGACGCGAATCCAGGTACGACCGAGCCAATTAAAGCCGATGCTTACCAAAATGGCTACAAAGTACTGGTGGCCGAGCAATTCCAAACCGGTCTTCATTTCGCCGATTACCATCTCCCTGCTGCCATTTTCCTAAATCTGGGGCTGACCGATGCGAGCGGCTGGACGATGATTCATCGAATCAAAGCCAATCCCAGGATCCGGCACATTCCCGTCTTCACTTTCTCTTTGCAAGCAGATGACTTCGCCGCGGCGATTCACGGGGC
>Ga0272441_10009975_pt1 | contig 14519 bp, 9 predicted proteins | sample SSMProp6N_FD_193582 | JGI IMG/M metagenome (GOLD analysis project Ga0272441, IMG submission 193582) | Marine sediment archaeal communities from Little Sippewissett salt marsh, Falmouth, MA, United States - SSM-Prop-6N | ecosystem: Environmental > Aquatic > Marine > Wetlands > Sediment ... | reverse complement strand
CACCGATCCCATCGAGCTGCCGCTGGGACATGATGAAATCGCCAAAAAGATGTCGTCCTGGCGTCATGGGATCAGCCATATCTCCGCCATCATTCGCAAGTCGATGTTCGAGCGGATCGGGCCCTATGACGAGAACCCCTTTGGGTCGGATGCCTTCTGGTCCGCCAAGCTGGCGGAGTATGCGCAGCACTGTCCCGATGTGCGATTCAAGAACGTCCCCGCATATCTTACCCTGTATCGCGTCCATGGAGCGAGCCAGACTCAGGTTCTGTCCACGGTAGATCCTCGCAACAGACGCACTCGCTACCACCAGTACTGTGAATGCAAGTTGCGGAGAGTCAGGGATAAGGTCGCCGCCTGCCCCACACTGGATATAGCAGCGGAATTGAGGGCGTGTACGTGTTCCGATTTCCTGACCCGTTTCAAGGCTCAAATCATCATGTGGGAAAGCGAAGCCGTCCAACCTGAAGTTGTGCGGCTTCTCCTGGGGAAGGCGGCAGCCCTCTTTGACCACGGGTGCTATGTCAGTTGCGTCAATGTCCTGAACGGCTTGGAGGTCATGGACCGCGGGATCATGAGACGCGTTGTCAATTTCGATTTCATCAAGGCGATGGCACTGTACGCCCTGGATGAAGCAGCATCCTGTAAGACAAGTCTGGAACGTGAGATCGGCAACCATCGGAACCCGACGGCCCAGCGGTTTCTCGACGATTACTTCGAGAAAGGCGTGACGATGGCAGTGCGTGAATGGTGTACGGAATATGGCTCGCAGGTTGGCCTCCAGATCGTTGACGTGCCGCCTGTGGCACTGCATCAACAGGCGGGCAATGCGGTCGTCGCACAGAAATGACAGGGTGCCCTTCAGAACGATGCGTCGTCGTACGATAATAAAGGTGAGATGCTGCGCCCACCGGGGGCGCACGCCTGCGTTTTGTGCTCTTACCGTGAGAAAGGCAGGTCCTCATGGGTGAGATTCGGCTGCCGGGTCTGTTCACTGGGATCGACACAGGCGCGCTTGTCAGTCAGCTCATGATGCTCGAGCGACGAACGCTCGAGGCATACCAGAGTCGCCAAGAAAGCTGGAATGACCGGAAGAACGCTCTCAGCAGCGTGCAGTCCATGCTGGATTCCTTACGCAGCGCCGCAAAAGCCCTTTCGGATTCGGACGAACTCCGCGCTTATTCCACAGCCTCCAGCGACACGGACATCCTGACGGCGGAAGCGTCCTATAATGCCTTTGAGGGCAACCACACGGTCGTGGTCAACCAACTCGCCAACGCGGAACGCTGGGTCCACACGGTTGGCGAGGAGTATGCGGAGAGTCTGGTCGGCGCCGGTACGTTCATCTACTCATACAACCATCAGGAATCGATCATTACCACCACAACGAGTACGACGCTAGAAGATCTGGTGGGTTTGATCAACAACGACGCCGACAACCCGGGAGTGACTGCCAATCTGCTCCTCTACAACGGCGCCTACCATCTCATGCTGAATGGCAATGGCGCGGGGTCGGACTACGAGATCACGGTCAATGACAGCAATACGGAGGTGTGGCAGGCAGCCTCCTCCTTCACCGTCGGCGGCGAGAATGCCGCGTTGGCGCAGAGAATCCAGGCTCTCGATCAGTTCAGCGGGACACTGGTAGGAGACGAATCGATCACGATTACCGGTCAGATGCATGACGGCACGGCGGTCAACCATACGCTTGCCGTCAACGAGCATACGACGCTCAACCACGTTGTCGAGGAGACCAACGATGCCTTTGCCGGCACGGCGACGGCCACCCTCGTCAATGGCCAGATCCGACTGACCGACCACACCAGCGGCGCCAGCCAGATGCAGTTGAGCCTTGCATACGACAGTGGCTCCGGCGCCACGACTCTGGATATTCCCGCCATCAGTCAGTCCACGCAAGGCGGCAGCATCTCTGCCAGCCTGGCCGATTTTACCGCGGCCGACTTCACGGAGACCCAGTCCGCGCAGGATTCCCAGATCCAGGTCGATGGTTTTCCCGCCGGACCGGGGGAATGGATTACACGCAGTTCCAACACAATCGACAATGCCATCCTGGGGGTGACGCTCCATCTGCACGACACAGGAACCGTGCAGGTGAACCTGACGCGCGATGTCCAGTCCGTTAAAGAGAAACTCACCTCTCTGGTTGCCGCCTACAACAAGGCGGCAGCATTCATCAAGGAGAAGACAGGCTACAATGAAGCGCTCAAGACCGCCGGCTTACTGATGGGGGATGTGGTCATTTCAAATGTCACGAGCGATCTTCGCCTGCCGTTCATCCAGCAGACCAGCGGTTTCGCCAACGATGCCGACTCCTTCCTCATGCCAGGGCACATCGGCCTTGATCTGGACCGGGACGGGATGCTCACTCTCGACAGCGGTGTTTTCGACGAGGCGATCGCGGCCGACTACATGGGCGTGCTCGCGATGATCGGGGCCGACAAGACGGGCAGTTCCGACAGCAACACGATCCAGTACTACAGTGCGTCGAGCGCGTACACGACGGCGGGCACATACGACGTGGAGGTGACAATCTCGGGCGGCCTCGTCACGGCCGCGAGGATCAGGCTTGCTGGGGAAACCACGTATCGTGATGCTACGATAGATGGGAACATCATCACGGGCAACAGCACGTTCGATTCCAATGGCAATCCGGTTCATCCGGAGAACGGACTGCAGTTGAGCGCCGACCTGAGTCAGGATGGAACGTTCACGGCAACCGTGCGGGTCAAGCAGGGATTCGCCGGCGCATTGGAGGATGCCCTGGATCGAATCCTCAAGCCGACCACCGGCGTTCTTCCCCTGGGCCAGGAGCGTGTCGACGACCAGATCGAGCGGTTGCAGAGTCGCATCGAGGATGAAGAGGCGCGTCTGGAACGAAGGGAGGCTAGCCTGGTGGCAAGATTTGCTCGTTTGGAGAAGACCCTTGCCATATTGCAGAACCAGATGGCCGCTCTGAACATGGGGTGATCATCTGGCCTCTGTGTGGCCAAGGACACAGGTCTTTCCTATTCGCAAGGTCACGAGCCGCGATGTTGGATCATCTCTTCTGACGCCGGGTGGTGGCTACAGACTGGGGCTTTGATCGCGGTTTCTGTGCCTTCGTCTTTCCGCTGGCCTGACGTGGGCTTCGACTACGCTCAATCGCCGTCCGCTGGGCCTTCAGATACTCCCCCACACGCCGGGATCGAAACGGCACTTGGCATTCCGGGCACTGAATCCACTCGGACGGAGCCCCTTTCTTCCCTTTGGGCCTGGGAGCGGGTACAACACGAACGACACGTTCTTTGCCTTCGAAGCAGGCAAGACAGAATGGTCCGTCGAGCGTGTCTTTGTTGCGGCGGATGAAGCAGGCCGCTCCATCAGAGATTATGTTCTTTTCCGTCGCTCCGCTCGCCTGGAGCCGGGCAATCAGTTCGTCCTTTTCTCTGGAGGCTTTTCGGGTTTCCTCAAGGAGGCTGTGGAGCCGGGCAAACTGCTGCTTGAGTTCGACGTGCAGGTCTTCCGATATGGGAGGGCGAGAGTCCCGCTCAGGATCGATTGTGCCTCGGATAGCCGCCACGGATCTGCCGATGACTTCGCTGAGTCCCATATGTAACCTCTGAACAACGACGCGATGATGTATCCAGTTGTCTACAGCATTTCCCCCTGTTCACCCGTTCGATTGACTCTTCATCGGCTTGATTTGGCGTCCGCTTCACTACATATCCGGCCGACGCTGTCTGCCACGGATCGAACGTGCTGCCGGCCAGCCTCCAGTGCGATCCACGACTGGGAAAGGGAACCGGACGGGCGAATTGCCTGGGAAATCAGCTACGAGCCTGAAGCACAGCTAAGGCATCCGATCTGTCTCCTACGACCTCAAGAACCTGCGTGAGTGCAGTCACGGCCAGAATGCCCTGGACAGCGTCGCCGACGTTGCAGAGGACGAGCCGGCGTCCATCCTCTCGCAGTCTTTGTCGCAATCGCAACAGGCTGGCCAAGTGGCTTGAGTTCAGTATATCCACGTTCTCGAAGTCCAGAATGACGTCACAATCGCCATGCTTTCCAACAAGATTGTGAGTCCGCTCCAGTTCGTCTCCAAGTTCGGTCTCGCGCGGGAGATCCATCAGGATCATCTTCTCAGGCAGATCCTGAGTCCACATTCATAGTCTCCTTTCGTCTTTCTTCTCAGTCGGGCGATTCGATGTCCAGCTTTGTCTCCTCAGCAGAGATCTTCGCCATGGGCCTTCCCATACCCGTGGGGCTGGGTACTCGCCTCCGCAGTTTTCCACATTCTCTGCCGGAGGTGAACGAATCCCCTCTTCTCTATCGGATAAATATGAAGGTGGCTGAAGAACACGGCCGAAACGATCACCGCTTTCGGCCAGAGACGTGTGAACACGCTGATGCGCTCAGCAGTTTTGGGGAGCGTCTGTCATTGTCACAATATGGACCGATAAGACCAGATCTGCGGACGGGGAACGTACCAGGTGGATTTCCTCTGGTGGATTTCCCGGGTTGTCGTCAACACGCTTCAAGATTTGGCCGATGACGTGAGGACGTTGTGAGTACTCTGTGGTCATGCGCTGACATAGACAACAGATTCGGACGAGATGAGGTGGATCATGCGTGATACAAACGTCTTCGTAGATGAACTGGGGATTGAGTTGAATGAGCGTGGGAGATGGGCACGGTGGATTGTGCCTATGGTTCTGCTGCTGCTTGTCTTGGTCCTTGTGATGTTCGCGGCTCTGGCGAGACACGTGCAGGCTCCTCTCGGTGCTGCCGATATCGTCCTGTACATTCTGACGGCGCTGCTGTGCACGCTCGTGGCGGTGTTTCTGACGCTCACAGGTTGCTCAGAGCAGTTTGCGAAGATGGAGCAGGGCATTGGTGAGATGGCCGCAGAGGTTGCGTCCGTTCGGAATGAGCAGGGCCGGTTGAGCAAGACCGTCCTCGCGGGGGACCAGGAAGTTCGCGGTGAGCTCTCCCGTACGGAAGAAAGCCACCGCCACCTCGCAGATAACCTCGACAGATTGACCAAGAACGTCGAAGCCATGACATCGAATATCGCCGCCGCCAAGGACACAGAGGGGGCGCTCCGCCAGATGGTGCAGGACGGCAAGGAGGAGTTGGCCCACGGGATCTCCGGGATCAAAGAGCAACAAACGATGGCCCAGGAGGCGATCCGGGGATTCCAGGAGGTCGGTGCGTCACTGTCCGACCAGATCACGACGATCTCGCACAATCAAGAGACCCTGCACAAGACATTGCTTGAGAAGAGTGAACACATAGCCGGCCGAATGACAGCGGTGGCCGCTACTCAGGAACGGTTTGACAATCATCTGGACAATGTGGAACAGTCCATTCAGGCAGAGACCGACAGACTCGGGGAGACCCACCAACGAGCAATCGCCGCCGCAGAGACAGCGGCCGCGACGCAGGGTCATTTGCAGGAAGTCGTCAAGGCACAAAGCGAGGAGTTGACCGGCCGGATGGCAGCTCTCTCAGAAGGACTTGAGAGTCTCCAGGCAGTTGTCGGAAGCCTCGACGAGAAGGCGGATCGTGGGATTGCCGAAGTGGCCGGCGTGGCAACCAAGCAGGCCTCCCTTGGGGAGGTCTTCAGAGCCCACGCAGAAGCTCTCGAAGCCCGCATGGCAGCGGGAGTCGCCACACCGGAACAGCTCGAACATCACTTCAACAGCTTGGAGCAGTGCACCCGGGCGGAGATGGGCAGACTGGCCGAGACCCATCAGCAGTCAGCCGCTGCTGTAAACGCGGTCGCTGCGGAGCAGAGTCGTTTGCAGGAAACGGTCAATGCAAAGAGCGAAGAGTTGATCGGGCGAGTGGCGAGCCTGTGGGAGGGCCTTGAGACCCTCCGTGCAAGCGTCGGAAGTCTCAACGAGAAGGCCGACCGCGAGATCGCGGAGGTGGCCGGCGTGGCGACCCAGCAGACTTCGCTGGGTGACGCCTTCCGAGCCCATGCGGAAGCTCTTGAAGCCCGGATGTCGGCGGGCGTTGCTACCCCGGAACAACTCGACCATCACTTCCGTTGCTTGGAACAGTCCACTCGGGCGGAAATCGAAAGACTTGTCGAGACCCATCAGCAGTCAGTTGCAGCTACGGACGCCGTCGCCGTCGAGCAAAGGTACGTGCAGGAAACGCTCGGCGCAAAGAGTGAGGAGTTGATCGGGCGAGTAGCGAACCTCTCGGAGGGACTTGAGACCCTCCGGGCCCATGCGGAAGCCCTTGAAGCCCGGACGTCGGCAGGGGTTGCCACGCCGGAACAACTCGAGCACCACTTGAATAACCTGGAGCAGTTCGCTCGGGCGGAAATTGGCAGACTTGCCGAGACTCTCCGGGCCCATGCGGAAGCCGTTGAAGGCCGGATGTCAGCGGGTGTCGCTACGCCGGAACAACTCGAGCATCACTTCAATAACCTGGAGCAGTTCGCCCGGGCGGAAATCGGTAGACTTGCCGAGATTCATCAGCAATCGGCCGCGACCACTGACGCGGTGGCCGTGGGGCAGGGTCACCTGCAGGAAACGGTCAACGCGAAGAGCGAGGAGTTGATTGGGCGCGTAGCAGACCTCTGGGAGGGGCTCGAGAGTCTCCGAGGGAGTGTCGGAGGGCTCTATGAGAAAGCAGACCACGGGATTGCGGAGGTGGCCGGCGTGGCGAATCAGCAGGCTTCACTGGGTGAGGTCCTCCGGGCCCACGCGGAAGCTTTCGATGCCCGGATATCGGAACTTGCCGCCTTGCGGGAACAGGTGGATGCCAACCTTCAGAAGACACAGGTCCTTGCGGAGACAACCGCCGGTGGTCTCGCGGAAGTTGCCAGCGGGCAGGCAGGGTTGGGCCAGATGGTACAAGAAGGCAAGGAGGAACTGGCGCGTGGCATCGAAGGGATCACGGAACATCAGACGGCAACCCACGAGGCCATCCAGGACCTTCAGCAGGCGGGGGCGGCGTTGTCCGAGAGGATCGAGACGATGTCGCACGGCCAGGAGATTCTCCAGCAGACTGTGTCAGGGGAGCATGAACACCTGGCCGGCCGGATGTCGGCGCTTACGACCGCCCAGGAACAGCTTGACGGCCACTTCAGTAGCATGCAACAGCTCGCCCAGGAGGAGATTGGCAAGCTCGCCGAGGCCAGTGAGCAGGTTGCTGCTGCCACAGGGCTCGTTGCTGCGGAGCAGGGCCGCCTGCAGGAGACGGTCAAAACGCAGAACGCCGAGTCGATGGACCGGATGGCGGGGCTCTCGGAGGGACTGGGAGCTCTCCGCGAGAAGGCGGACCATGGGTTGGCGGAGATATCCGCTCTGGCGAACCGGCAGGCTTCGTTCCGTGAGGCGTTAAGGGCCCACTCCGAAGCTTCTGACGTTCGCATGTCGGCAGTCGTTGCCTCGCAGGAGCAAATGGATGCCGGTCTCCAGAGTACCCGGAGTCTCATCGAGACCGCCACGGAAGGGCTCACAGAGATCTCCAACGGGCAGGTAACACTCCACGGGGTCCTCCGTGACAATGGTAAGCTATTCGCCGAGAACGTGAGAGTCGTCGAGCAGTCTCATCAAGCGCTTGAAGCGGAAGTCAACGGGATCGCCGAAACAGGCCAGAAGATGACAACGGCGGCTGCTGCCATGGCGGCCGCACAAACCAAGCTGCAGGAGAGTCTTGATGGCTCGATTGGGTCGCTCAGCGGTCGGATTACGACGCTCTGCGCGGATCAGCAGACCTTACAGAACGATGTGACGAATCTCAATGAGAAGGCAGACCACGTGGCTGAAGACATCAGCCTGTTGGCTGGCGAGCAGGCTTCGGTGGGCGAGGCACTGCGGGCCCACGGCGAAGTGATCGAGACAGAGATTTCCGGGCTGGCCGTCGCCCATGGGCAACTTGACACTCGCCTTGCTGCTCTGACCGAACGGGCACAGACGATCGCCAGCGGTGTCACGACTGTTGCTCAGGAGCAGAACGAGATACACAGAACGCTCGAAGAGAGCAACGCCATGCTTGCTCAGAACATCGGCACGCTCGAACAGAACCAGGTCACGCTACAGCATGGAGTCACTGCCCTTGGTGAGAAGACCGGAGAGATCTTGACCGGGCAAGCGGCCCTGCACGAGACGGTATCGTCCACGAGCAAGGAACTGGCGGACAAGCTGGTGACTCTGCTGGAAAGCCAACTGGCTTTCCATGCTGGCGTGTCCGGTCTCAGCGAGAAGACCAACAATATCGTGGCCGAACTCACGGGCGTCGCCGCCAACCAGGCCGCGCTCAATGAGGCATTGCACGTCCAGCATGAAACGCTGAACACCAAGATGTCAGGTCTCGCCGCGGGTCACGAGCATCTTGAGGGCAACATCCTCAGTCTCCATGAGTCAGTGCAGACGTTCGGTCATGACGTCACGGGCATCACAGAAGGGCAAAACGCCGTACAGGAAACGTTAGAGCAGAATTCTCGCGCCCTGACGGACAACGCCATCGAGGCCGCCCGTGCACTGAGGAATCTGCAAGACGAGGTCAGTCAAGCCGCTGAGGTTGGGCGACAGACCGCGCTTACTGTCACGAGTATCGTCGCGGAACAAGCGACTCTACACGACGCGGTAGGGACGGGCAACGAGAAGCTGGCCGACCAGATGGCGGGCGTGGGGGAAAGTCAGCGGCTGCTGAACTCCACCATGACCAGCCTCGACAGCAGGGCGGATCAGGTTGCACGGGAAATTGCGACCCTGGCCACCGACCAGGCAACTCTCCACGAAATGGTGCGTACGCATAGTGAATCGGCGGACGGTGCGATGTCCACACTGATCACCAGTCTTGGCGAGACCGATTCGAACATGAAACTTGTTCAGCAGCGGACCGAGACTCTTGTCGATAGTGTGGCGGACATTGCCAACGGACAGACCGCCATGCACAAGACGCTGGCCGACAGCGGCCAGGCGCTGACGGATAGCGTCGCGGTTCTCCGACAACACCAGGAGGCCTTTGAGCAGGAACTCCGCAAGGCCGCCGACACAGACAAGAAGATCGCCGCTGCCGTTGAAGCGATGGCCGCCGACCAAGCTGTTGTCCACGATGGCATGAAGACTCACAATGAAGAGCTGACCTGCCAAATCTCGGCGCTGTCGGAGAATCAGCAGAGTCTTCGTGTGGAAATTGACAGAGCAACGGCTATGGATGAGCAGACGGCGTCAGCGATGGCTGCCATTTCTGCAAAGCAGGCTGCCCTGGAGGAAATGGCAATGACCCACGGCGAAGAGCTGGACAGCCGGTTCTCCTCGCTTTCAGAGAGTCAGCAGATCATGCACAATACCCTGACCCATCTGGAGGGGCAGGCCGGGCAGATGAATGCTGCTATTGACTCTCTGAACAACGCGCAAGCTACGCTGCACAAGCTGGCACAGGATAACGGAACGGCGCTATCCGACCGCGTGTCACTGACTATTCAGAAGCAGCAGGAGATACAGAGCAGCCTTGAAGAACTCCAGCGGACCCACCAGGCTGCTTCGGATGCCATTGCGTCGCTTGCCGGCAAGCAAGCGGAACTGGGCGAGACGGCGCATCAGGAGAACGGGGAACTGCTCGTCCAACTGACGACTCTGGCGGGCAACCATGGCCAGCTTCACAGCAACGTCAACAGTATGCGGGAAATCGTTCAGAAGGTCGCCGGCAACCTGACGAGTGTTGCGGACGAGCAGACGAACGCGCACAGGACTCTGCAGGAGAACACCCAGGCACTGGCCGAGAACACAACGACCGTGCAGCAAGGCCTCACGGCCCTTCAAGTGGAGGTCAGCCGAGCGGCCGATGCCAGTCGGCAGGCCGTGGACACGGTCGCCGCCATGGTCAACGAAGAGGTTGCCATGCTTGAGACCATAAAGGGGTACAGCGAAGAATTGGCCGGAAAGGTCGGGCTTCTCTCTGAGAATCAGCAAGCAAGCCACGATGCCCTGAATTCCACTGTTCGAGAAGTCGGCGGTGATTTGGAGACAATCACCGTCAAACAGGGCCAACTGGAGCAGGTTATTCAGACCAGTCGCGAAGATCTCCTCACAAGACTGGGTTGTGTCGCCGATGCCCAGCACAAATGGATCGAACGGTTCGAAGCCGCCCAGGTCGAGATCCAGAACATGGTGTCGGGCGTCGCCTCCATGGCGCGAACCCTTGCCGACATCGAGGGAACATTCCAACAACGCAGCGAGGAACTGGCTCATATCCTCGATGGACAAGAGAAGCAGCAAGTTGAGTTCGAGTCAAAGGTCAGTCAGGGATTTGCGGCCGTCACTGAATCTATCTCCGAGATCCTCGAAATCCGTGAGATGCTTCACGATCAGGCCAGGGAGTTGAAAGAGAACGCCCAGGATCAGGAGGATAGTGACGACATCACATGGGCCAAGGAGCAACTGAGGCGACACGTAGATGCGAGCAACCAGAGCAGTGTGAGTTCGGAGGCAGGTTGCCCCGACGGGACCGATCCCGGTACTGAAACGCCATAGGAGCAGTTTCGGCTCGACGGTTGGCGTTGCCGTGGAATGGATATCTCGGCTTTCGCCTCGTCTCTATGATCTTGCCTGGTTTCTCTTCTTGTGCCGCAAGCGATAGATCATGGCGAGCACTTCGGCCACGGCCACGTAGAGGGCTTCGGGGATCGGCTGGCCGGGCTTTACGTTGGCGTAGATGGCCCGGGCTATTTCCGGCCGCTGGACGATGGGGATGCCATAAGATCGCCCGATCTTCACGATCCTTTGGGCCAGGTGATCGGCGCCCTTCGCCAGGAGGACCGGTGCCTCCATGGTCTTGGCGTCGTAGCGGAGCGCGACCGCCACGTGCGTCGGGTTGACAAGGATGACGCTGGCCTTCGGCACATCCTGCTTCAGCCGCCTCATGGACATCTCGATCTGGATGCGCCGGATGCGGCCCTTGACCTCGGGCGAGCCATCGGTGTCCTTACGCTCCTGTCGAACTTCCTGGCGGGTCATCTTGAGTTCCTGGACGTGCTGCCACTTCTGATACAACGCGTCCGCCACGCCCAGAATCAGGATGGCGATTCCGACGCGAAGGCCCAGGCCGAGGATGAGCCGCCCGATCGCGGTCACGATCTGGGGAGACCAGGCCCAACGAAGCGCCGCCATGGCCTCCAGGCTGTTCTGCAGGTACAACCATGCGATCATGCCAACAAACAACAACTTCAGAACGGATGCGAGCAGACGAACGAACGACCGTTTGTTGAACAGGGTCTGGATCGTGCTTACCGGGTTGATGGCATTCCAGCGGAGTTTGATACCGTCGGCGCTGAAGGTGTATCCGCCGACGGCCAGGTTCGCGGCAATGCCGGCTACGGAGAGTATCGCGAGGATCGGCAAGAGCACGATGGTCACATCCGTCACGCACTTCTGGACCAGAGCCATGAACGCCTCCGCGTCCGAGAATGCGGCAATCGCCTTCGCGGAGAGACCGTCCTCGAGTTGCCGCTGGCACCAGCGGAGCAGGCCCGGCCCCAGGACCATCAGGCCCAGGAGTAACGCAACCAAAGTCGCGGCGGCCCCAAACTCCTGGCTCTGGGGCACCTGCCCCTGCTCGCGGGACTTCTGGAGCTTACGCGGTGTAGGTTGTTCGGTTTTCTCGGTTGCCGGCTTGTCCGCCATGGCGTAGCGTACCTCGCAAAGCGGGAGATTTGCGGGATCATGGGACTATCTAGGGCGTCACAACGGTAGTAGTTTTGCCATCCAGTCAGCCATCTCTCCCACGAATCCGCTGACAAACGGGATGAAGGCGGCCACCATGAACAGTCCGAGTCCCACGCGCAAAGGCATGCTGATGAACAGGATGTTCATCTCCGGAACCAGGCGGGCCAACAGGGCCAGGACCACCATCAGGATCAGGAAGGCGGCAAGCATCGGCGCAGCCAGTCTGAGGCTTGCGACGAACATAGCGGACCCCGTGCCGACGACTCCGTCGACCAGCGGGCCGATGGTGGGAATGGTGCCTGGCGGGAATGCCTGATAACTCTTGGAGATAATCACCAGGAATAGATGATGTCCGTTGGCGCTCAGGAACAGGAGAATGAAGATCATTTCCAGGAGACTGGATAGCGGTCTACCCTGCTCGCCGGTCAACGGGTCGACGATTCGGGCCATCGTCAACCCCATTTGTTGCTCGATGATACGCCCACTGAGCCGCACGACCGAGAACAACAGCACCACAATCAACCCGAGCGCCAGACCATACACGGCTTCTCCTGCCAGCAGGACTATCGCCATCGTAGTGGAGACGCCGCTATGGTCCATTTCGAGGGGCATCATCATGCCGAAGTAGACCGACAGAATGATCGTGACGGCCACCTTGACCCGCACGGGGATTGCCTGCCACCCGAACACAGGCAGTACGAGAAAGAAAGCCGAGACGCGGGTCAGGATCAGTGCGAAGCCCAGCAGCGTGTGAAACATCGTGCCCTCAAAGTCACTGTCCGATACTCTGAATGTGCGCAAAGATCTCTGCCGTGAAGCGGAGCGCTACCTGCAGCATCCAACTGCCGAACAGAAGCACCACGATGCCGACGGCCAGTAGCTTCGGGATGATTGTCAGCGTCATATCCCGAATGGACGTGACGGCCTGGAACAATGTAACGGTCAGGCCGACAGCGGTACAGGTGATCAGGATTGGAGCGGCGAGCAGCAGTGCGGTCTCGAGCGTATGCCTTCCCAGGTACAGTGCAAAACTGCTGTCCATGTCGATCAATCCTCTATTCTTGATCTCCCTCGGCAGCGCGGGAGATACTCGTCAGTTGAAACCGAGACTGAGGCTTTTGGCCAGCAGTCCCCACCCATCCACCAGGATGAACAGAATCAGCTTAAACGGAAGCGAGATCATCATCGGCGGCAGCATGATCATCCCGGCGCTGAGCAAGACGCTGGCGATGACCATATCGATCAGAAGGAAAGGGATGAACAGAAGGCAGCCGATCTCGAAGGCCGTGCGAAACTCGCTGATGATGAAAGCCGGCACGACGATCGGCATACCGATATCCATGGCTGTGGCCGGAGCGGGTGCCTCCGCCATCTCCACGAACAAGGCCAGATCGCTCTTGCGGCTCTGGCGGAGCATGAATCCCTTCATGCACTCCGTCGCCTTCTCCGCGGCGACCGTCAGGCTGACCTCGTCTGCCAGGTAGGGCTGGATCGCTTCGCTGTTAACCTTGGAGTAGGTCGGCGTCATGGTGTACAGGGTAAGGAACATGGCCAGCCCGACGATAGCGATCGTGGGCGGAATGGTCTGTGTGGTCAGGGCGCGACGCACGAACGACAACACGATGACGATCCGGGTAAAGGAGGTCATCATCACGAGCAGACTGGGCAGGATCGCCAGTCCCGCGAAGATGATCACCAGCTTCACCGGGGTGGACCAGTCGCTGTTCTCCGGCTGCTGGGAGGTGGCCTTCTCCAGAATCGTCATAAGCTCGCCGATGCTGGGCATGTTGTCGGGCGTCGGGGTAGTCTCCGGGCTGGTCGGAGGCAGGGTCGGCGGGGGAGGCATTGGGACGGTGATCTGGCCGAACGCCGGGGGGACGGCTGATACGAGAATCAGCAACAGGGCCGCGATTGTCAGGGGGATCCGTGCCATCCGTCTATGCCTTCACCAGATCATTCGTTTCCTCTTCGGATACGTCGAGCCACACGTCGTTCAGATGGGCCAACGTGGTGATGCTCTCATTCGTGCTGGCGATGAGCAGCCTCTGGTTGCCCACCTCTACCAGATGCAGCGCCCGGCGGGGGGCCAAGTGCGTGGTTTCGAGGATCCGGATCTTCTTGCCCGGCCCGTTCGTCACCTTGGGCAGCACTTTCTTCGACACATACAGGGTCGCCGCCCCGAGGGCGACCACAAGACCGATGGAAGACATCATCTTGAGGAAAAGTTCCTTGTTGCCGAGGCCCAGTTGCGCCGGGGACGACAAATTGGGATCGGTCAGAAAGGACTCGTTGGGGGCAACCTTCTGGCTCTGTTCCACGGGCGTGTCGGCGCGCTGCGAGGCCAAGCCAAGCCATCCGCCCGCCGCCACGATCAGCAGGCACAGAACCGCGATTTTCTTCTTCTGGTTGTCCACGCGGGGATTGTAGCAAATCCCGTGCCGAACGTCAGGCAAGGCCGCAAGGGGTCTTCGGGGCGGATATCGGCCGTTTGGCCGACGGAGCGCCGATTGGCGCGTCGAATAACCATACACCGCCGACAATCAACTTTCGGTTTTCAGAATGGCGATGAGGATCTGTGATTCCCCGGGGTGGGGGCGGTCCTGGCCGGCCCAGTGGCCCCCGGGGCCGGCGCCCCACCAGAGAATCTGCCAGGGGGTGGTTGTGAGCGATCCACTCATCTTGGCCGTACGTTTTCGGGCTGCCGGGCCCTGCCCTTGGCCATCCTGATTCAGTCGCTCGTTCAGAAAGGAGGCCACTGCTCTGGCTCGTTCTGCAGAGAGCACCCATTGTTGGATCTCGCTTGTCTCATCTCCGGCCAATCCGAGCACG
>Ga0272441_10009974_pt1 | contig 14519 bp, 11 predicted proteins | sample SSMProp6N_FD_193582 | JGI IMG/M metagenome (GOLD analysis project Ga0272441, IMG submission 193582) | Marine sediment archaeal communities from Little Sippewissett salt marsh, Falmouth, MA, United States - SSM-Prop-6N | ecosystem: Environmental > Aquatic > Marine > Wetlands > Sediment ... | reverse complement strand
TCAGCAGGGCGGTCAGGGCGTCGTCGACGATGAAATCGACCGCGTTCTCACTCAACGTCATTTCGGCCAGTGCGGGCATACAGCACCTCATTCCTGGACCGCGGTCGCGGGGCGGTGGTTGGGGGAGTCGCCCCGGCCGCGGCCAACTTCTCTGCCCATCGCAAGGATGCGGCGTCGGATGGCTTCGTGGTAGTCCCCGTCCTGTTGGACGCCGGCCTTGGCGGGGTAGATCTCGTAGCGTGCGCGGTACGTGGCGGGGGTCAGGTTGGGCATGACGACGTTCGCGCCGCGGGCGAGTCCGAGGTCCCGGCCGTCCTCGCCGGCGAGCGTCGCGACGGCGGTCGTCGAGGGGATGTTCGTGTCGGGGCAGACCTGCCGCGCCAGGGCGATGACCTTGTAGGCCATCGTCTCGGTGGCGGGGACCTGCTCGCCTTCGGGCGCGGCGAGCCGGGCGGCGCGGCGGGCCAGGGGCGTGTCGGGGTGCGCGATGAACGGCCCGCAGCCGATCATGTCCAGGTCCAGCTCGGCGAACCGCGCGATGCTCCGCGCGAGGTCGTCGTACGTCTGGCCCGGGATGCCGGCCATCACGCCGCTGCCGGTCTCGTAGCCCAGCAGCTTCAGCGTGCCGAGCGTCTCGAAGCGGTCGGGGCGGCTGGGGTCCAGCGGCGGGTGGATCGCCCGGAACAGCTCGGCGTTGGAGGTCTCGAATCGCAGCAGGTAGCGGTCCGCGCCGGCGTCCTTCCAGGCGGCGAGGTCCGAATCCGACCGCTCGCCGACGCTGAGCGTCACGGCGAGGGCCGTCTCCGACTTGATGCGGCGGATGACCCCCGCCAGCCAGTCGGCCGAGCAGGAGGGGTCCTCCCCGGACTGGAGCACGACGGTCCCGTAGCCGAGCCGCACGGCCTCGTGGGCGCAGGCGAGGATTTCCTCGGCCGTCATGCGGTAGCGGTCGAGGCCCGCCCGTCCGGCCCGCAGGCCGCAGTAGGCGCACTGGCGGGCGCAGACGTTGGAGAACTCCACCAGCCCGCGAAGGTGAACGGCGTCGCCGACGTGTCGACGGCGCGTCTCGTCCGCGAGGCGCCACAGCTCCGCGAGCCGGGCCGCGTCATTCTCCCGAAGCCAGTTGAGAATCTCTTCGTGCGTCATCGCGCTCGCCCTCCGGTTGCGTGAACCGTCCGAGGGTCACGAGGAACGTGCTGCCTTCGCCGGGGGTGCTCTCCACGCCGGCCTCGCCGCCGTACAGGGCCGCGAGCTTCTTGACGGTCGAGAGCCCCAGGCCCGATCCGAGGATGTTCCGCGTCTGGTCGTTCTTGATGCGGACGAAGTCGGCGAAGAGCCGCCCGGCCTCCTCCGCGGCCAGGCCGATGCCCGTGTCCGACACGCGGAGCGAGACCCGCTCGGCGTCCGCTTCCAGGGCCACGTCCACCCGTCCGCCCTCGCGGTTGTACTTGATCCCGTTGGACACGAGGTTGTTGAGGATGATCTCCAGCTCGCCGCGGTCGGCCGACATCTCCAACCGCTCGGGCGCGTGCAGCTCGACGGCGATGCTGCGTTCCGCGGCCGCGGGCGCGAACATCTCGATCACGCCCTCGGCGACCTCGCGCACATCGACCCGGGCGAAGTCACGGCGTTTCTCGCCGGACTCGATTCGCGTCAGGTCCAGCAGGTCGAAGATCAACTTCCGCATGCCGTCCAGGCGCACGAGGCTGCGGTCCACCATTTTCTCGTAGGCCGACAGCTCCTCGCCCAGCGTGTGGTCGCGGAGGATGTTGAGGTAGCCCTGCACCGCGGCGAGGGGGGCCTTCAGCTCGTGGGCCAGCACGGAGATAAACTGGAACCGGACGCGCCGCTTTTCGGCCTCGAGCTTCCGCGCCTGGCGGGCCAGGACGATCCGCCCCGCGGCCTTGCCGACCACGTTCTTCAGCTCGGCGGGCGTGAACGGCTTGGCGAGGAAATCGTACGCGCCCTGCTTGGTGGCCGTCACGGCCGTCTCCAGGGAGGCGTACGCCGTGATCATGATCGCGAGCGTGCCCGCGCCGGACTCGGAGACCTGCCGCAGCACGTCCAGCCCGTTGATGCCGGGCAGCTTGTAGTCGAGCAGGAGGATATCCGGCCGGCGCTGGGCGATCTTCGCCAGGGCCTCCTCGCCCGTCGCGGCGGTGTCGATCTCGAAGCGCACCTCGCCGTCGACGTCCGGCACGTGGACGGTGAAGCCCCGCAGGACGCGCTGGGCGCCCAGCAGCATACCGGGCTCGTCGTCGACGATCAGGATGACCAGGGCGTCTTGCATCGCTACCTTTCCAGGAGCCGCTCGATCTCTCGCGTGAGCTGTTCGAAGCGGACGGGCTTGGCCAGCAGCGCGTCGGCCTTGACCCACCGCCGCTCCTCCTCGGTTGCGGCGTCGAATTCCAGGCCCGTCTCGCTGGCGACGGCCGTCACGAGAATGATCGGGATCGACGCGTCCAGCTTCTTGATGTGGTAGCAGAGGGCGAAGCCCCCGTCGGCGTGCTCCATCATCAGGTCCACCAGCGCGAGGTCCGGGCGGCAGGTCTTGAGGAGCTGCTCGGCCTCCCCCTGGCCGCCGGCGGTGACGACCTCGTAGCCCCCCGCGGTGAGCAGGGCCTTCTGCTGGAAGAGGAAGTCCTCGTCGTCGTCCACGATGAGCACGGTTTTCTTGGCTTCGGCGTTCATGTCAGTTCCGCTTCCTTGCTGGCCCGTCGGGGCAGCGTGACGGTGAAGGTCGTACCGGTCGGCCCGGCGTCGGCGTCGGCATTCGATTCCACGCGAATGTCCCCCCCGTGCATCTTGATGATCCCGTAGGTGACCGCCAGGCCCAGCCCCGTGCCCTTGCCCATCTGCTTCGTGGTGAAGAAGGGCTCGAAGACCTTGGCGACGTTCTCGGCGGGAATGCCCACCCCCGTGTCGGCGACGACCAGGCGAACCGCCTCCTCGTCGCCTGCCGTCGAGACGGTCAGCACGCCGCCGTTCGGCATGGCGGCGCAGGCGTTGGTCAGCAGGTTGGTCAGGACCTGGGCGATCTGGTCGCCGTCGATCTCGGCGACGGGATCGGCCAGGCCGGGTCGCATGCGCACCTCGACGTCTTCGGTCGGCGGCAGGCCTTGCAGCGTGCGGGCGATCAGCTCGTGGACGTCGGTCGGCTGGCGGAGCACCTTGGTCTGCCGCGCGAAGTTGAGCAGGCCGGCGACGATCTTCTTGCACCGGTCCGCCTGCTCGGTGATCATCCGCAGGTCGTCCCGCATGGCGGTGTCCTTGCCGGAATCCTCCAGCAGCAGGTGGGCGTACATCAGCACCACGCCCAGCGGGTTGTTGACCTCGTGGGCGATGCCCGCGGCCAGTTGGCCCATGCTGGCCAGCTTCTCCGACTGCATCAGCGCTTCCTGCGTGCTCGCGAGGCGGCTGTTGGAATCGGCCAGGTCGTCCACGGCCCGGTGGAGCTGCTCGATGGTGTGAGGCAGGCACATCTCGCTCTCGGCGAGGCCCTTGAAGATGGCCACCGCGTGCTCGCGGCAGGTGTCGTAGCCGCACGCGCCGCAGTTCAGCTCGTCGGCGGGCGTGTGCTTGCCCATCCGCGCCAGGATCTGGCGGATCTCGTCCTCGAAGGGCACGGCGATCCGCTGGTCTCGCACGGTGTACCGCCGCGAGAGGTCCAGGTCGTCGAACCGCTTCATGTCGGCCTGCCACCGCGGCCGGTCGAACCCCTTCAGGCGGTCGCGCACGAAGCGGCTGACCCGCGCCCGCCGGCGGAACAACGGCGCGTTGTTCGAGACGCCCGGGCCCGCGATGCAGCCGGTGCAGGCGAGGACCTCCAGCAGGCGCACGTCGAGGTCGCCGGACTGGAACTCCTTGATCGCGTCGACGAAGTTGACCCGCCCGTCGGCCACGACCACCTCGCCGTCGATCAGGTCTTCCTGGATATCGGCGGCCTGGAGCAGCCCTCGGCTGATGGGGAACAGCGCCCCCGTGCCGGGGCGGGGCGGGTCGAAGTCGCTCGGCGGGACCGTTTCCGGGCCGATGCCGGCCGCCGCGAGCATGTCCCGCAGCTCGACGTACGTCAGCGCCGCGTCCACCTCGTCGGGCACGTCGCCGTCGTCGGCCTCGCCCTTCTTGGCGACACACGGGCCGATGAACACCTTCCGCAGGCCGTCGCCGTGGAGCCGGCGCAGCGTTCGGGCCATGGCGATCATCGGCGAGACGATCGGCGCCAGCCGCCTGATCAGGTCCGGGTGGTACCGTTCCACGAACGCCACGACGGCGGGGCAACTGGTGGCGATCCAGCCGGGGCCGTCGCCGTCGGCCAGCAGCTTGCGGTAGCGGTCGGCGACGAGGTCCGCCCCGAACGCCACCTCGCAGACGAGGTCGAACCCCAGGGCTCGCACCATCCCGACGAACTGCTCCCAGGAGCAGTCGGCGTACTCGGCGGGGAAGCTTGGCGCGACGAGGGCCGCCACGCGCTGCGGGCCGGCGAGCAGGGCGGCCGTCGCCTCCGTGCCGTCCTGGACCTGCTTGGCCTGCTGGCTGCAGACGCGGACGCAGTTGCCGCACCCGATGCATCGCTCGGGGAGGACCTCCGCCTGGCCGTTGGCGATGCGGATCGCCTTGGCGGGGCACTCGCGCACGCACGTGTAGCAGATGCGGCAGCGCTCGCCGTTGGTGCGAATCAGCGGAATGTCCGTGAACGCGCTCATCTGACCTCTCTCAGCGGACGACCTCTCGGGCGACGTAGTGGGTGTGCAGGAGCTTGTGGCTCTTCTGGCCCAGGGGCTCGCCGAGGAACTCCTTGTACAGCCGCCGGACCATCTCGTTGCCGTGGGATGTCCGCACCGGGCCCGTGCGGTCGATCCGATACAGGCCCTTCATCCGCTCGCGGACCGCCTCGGGGTCCGCGCCGAGCGGCTGGCCCCCGCCGGCAATGCAGCCGCCGGGGCAGGTCATCACCTCGATGAAGTGCAGGTCCTGCCGCCCGGCCTTGATCTCCTCCAGCAGCCGCCGCGCGTTGCCCAGCCCGCTGACCACCGCCACGCCCATCTCGATGCCGTCGATCTCCAACCGGGCCTGCTTGACGCCGTCCAGCCCGCGAACGTCGCTGACCTCCAGGTGGTCCATGTCCGTGCCGGTGATCAGCCAGTGGGCGGTGCGGACGGCCGCCTCCATCACGCCGCCGGTCGCGCCGAAGAGCTTTCCGGCTGTGCTCCGCTCCCCGAACGGCGTGTCGGCGTCGGCCGGCTCCATCGTGCCCAGGTCGATGCCGTACAGCCGGAACATCCGCGCCAGCTCGCGCGTGGTCAGCACGGCGTCGACGTCCGGGATGCCGTCGCGGGCCATTTCGGGGCGTTCGGCCTCGAACTTCTTGGCCGTGCAGGGCATGATCGCGACGCTGAAGATCCGCCCGGGCTCGAGGCCCTCTCGGTCGGCGAAGAAGCTCTTGATCACCGCGCCGAGCATCTGCTGCGGGCTGCGGCAAGAGGAGAGGTTCTCCAGCATGTCGGGGTAGTACTGCTCGACGAACTTGATCCACCCGGGCGAGCAACTGGTCATCATGGGCAGCCGGCCGCCGCTCTGGATGCGGTGGACCAGCTCGCTGGCCTCCTCCATGATGGTCAGGTCGGCGGCGAAGCTCGTCTCGAAGACGCGGTCGAAGCCCAGCCGCCGCAGCGCCGCGGTCATCACGCCACAGGCGTCCTGCCCGGGCTTGGCGCCGAACTCCTCGGCGATCGTCACCGACACGCTCGGGGCGTGCTGGACGACCACGACGCGGTCGGGGTCGGCGAGGGCGTCGGTCACTTCCTTGAGGCTGCTCTGTTCCCGCAGCGCGCCGGTGGGGCAGACCATCACGCACTGCCCGCAGTTGATGCAGCTCGAGACGTTCAGGCCCTGCTCGAAGGCCGTGCTGACCCGCGACCCGCTGCCCCGCCCGACGAAGTCAATCGCCGCGACGCCCTGGATCTCCTCGCACACCCGGACGCAGCGCCCGCACAGAATGCACTTGGCCGGGTCCCGCACGAGCGACGGGCTGGACGTGTCGATCTTGTACTCGCTGCGGCCCCCGGCGTAGCGGCGCTGGCGGACGCCCAACTCGGCGGCCAGCTCCTGAAGCTCGCACTGCCCGTTGCGGATGCAGTACAGGCAGTCGTCGGGGTGGTCGGCCAGCAGCAGCTCCACGATGGTCTTGCGGGCCCGCATGACCCGCGGGGAGTGCGTGCGGACCTTCATGCCCTCGGCCACCGGCAGGGCGCAGCTCGGCGCCAGGCCGCGCTGCCCCTCGACCTCCACCACGCACATCCGGCAGGCGCCGCTGGGGAACAGGTCGGGCATGTGGCAAAGCGTGGGGACGCGGATGCCCGCTCGATTCAGAGCGGCCAGCAGCATCTCGCCCGGTCGGGCGTCGATCGTACGGTCGTTGACTTCGATGGAGATCATCTCTCGCCTCTCGCTACTCGACGATTACCGCGTTGAATCGGCAGGCGGCGACGCACGTCCCGCAGCCGATGCACTTGTCCGGCACGATGTAATGGGGGCTCTTGGGGGCGCCCAGGATCGCGTCGGCGGGGCACTTCTTCGCGCAGAGCGTGCAGCCCTTGCACGCGTCGGGGTCGATCCGATAGGTCAGCAGCTCCGTGCAGACCCCGGCGGGACAGCGGCGCTCGTAGATGTGCGCCTCGTACTCGTCGCGGAACCACCGCAGCGTGCTGAGGACCGGGTTGGGGGCCGTCTGACCCAGGCCGCACAGGCTCGTGTCCTGGATGACCTCCGCCAGCCGCTGAAGGTACATCACGCCCTTGAACCGCTCGAGGGCGTCCGTGCCGTCCTCGCCGCGGCGGCTGCGGGTGATGCGCTGGAGGATCTCCAGCATTCGCCGCGTGCCTTCCCGGCAGGGGATGCACTTGCCGCAGCTCTCGCGCTGAATGAAGTCCATGAAGAACTTCGCGACGTCCACCATGCAGGTGTCCTCGTCCATGACGACCAGCCCGCCGGAGCCCATCATCGCGCCGACCGTCTTGATCGACTCGTAGTCCACCTCGATGTCGAGGTGCTGGCTTGGAATGCACCCGCCCGAGGGCCCGCCGATCTGGACGGCCTTGAAGGCCTTGCCGTCCGCGACGCCCCCGCCGATGTCGAAGACGATCTGGCGGATCGACGTGCCCATCTCGACCTCGATCAGGCCCGTCTGCTGGACCTTGCCCGAGAGGGCGAAGACCTTCGTGCCCTTGCTGCCCTCCGTGCCGACGGCGCGGAACCACGCCGCGCCCCGGGCGGCGATGCCCGGCAGGTTCGCCAGCGTCTCGACGTTGTTGATGATCGTCGGCTTGCCGAACAGCCCGCTGACCGCGGGGTAGGGCGGGCGCGGCCGGGGCATCCCGCGCTTGCCCTCGATGCTGTGGATGAGGGCCGTCTCCTCGCCGCAGACAAACGCGCCGGCGCCCTGTTTGAGCTTGATCTCCAGGTTCATCCCGCTGTCGAGAATGTTGTTGCCCAACAGGCCCATCTCGTGGGCCTGGTCGATCGCCTCGACCAGCCGGCGAATCGCCAGCGGGTACTCCGCCCGGATGTAGACGTACGCCCGCGTCGCGCCGATGGCGTACGCGGCCAGGGCCATCCCCTCCACCAGCCGGTGCGGGTCGCCCTCGATGACCGCCCGGTCCATGAACGCGCCCGGGTCGCCCTCGTCGGCGTTGCAGATGAGGTACTTCTGGTCGGCTGGGCTGTTCATGGCAAACCGCCACTTCCTGCCCGTCGGGAACCCGCCGCCGCCCCGGCCGCGAAGCCCGCTGGCCTCGATCGTGTCGCACAGCTCGCCCGGCGTCGTCTCGCGAATGATCCGGGCCAAGGCCGCGTATCCGCCCCGAGCGATGTACTCGTCGATCGACCCGGGGTCGATCACGCCGCAGTGGGCCAGGACCCACCGCTTCTGCGGGGCGAAGAACGGGTGCTCGTCCAGATACGGGATGCCGGGCCAGGGCTCGGCGGCGTCGGTTCGGTGCTGGCCCAGCGCCCGGTCCGCCGGCGGCGAGCCGGCCACGACGGCGTCCAGCAGGGCCGGGGCCTCCGCCGCGGTGACCTTGCGGAACGACACGCGGGCCTTGCCGGGCACCTGCACGTCCAGGATCGGCTCGGCCGTGCAGAGGCCGATGCAGCCGACCTCGATCACGTCGGCCTCGATGTCGAGGGCGTCCAGGTGCTTGCGGGCGGCCGACAGCGTCTTGCCCGCCCCTGCGCCCAGGCCGCACGTGCCCGTGCCGACAAACACCGCGGGCCGCGCGAGCGTCTCCCGGCGCAGCAGGGCCATCGCGCGGGCCGTTCGATCGGCGCACTGGGGGTCTTCGTGGCAGAGCGGCCCGGCCGTGAGGCACTCCACGCGCCGGGGGCAGGGCTTCTCGGGTCTATGCCGACACTGATCGCAGCACGGTGCACTATCTATCAGGCGCATCGTTCTTCGCCTTCTCGCGGTAGGAGTCGATGATCGCCGGGACTTCCTCGGGCTTCACGCCCGCGTGGAACGTCCCGTTGACGCTGAGGACCGGGGCCAGCCCGCACGCGCCCACGCACGCGACCACCTCCAGGGTGAACAGCCCGTCCTTTGTGGTCTGGTTCGGGGCAATGCCCAGCGCCGTCTGGAGGGCCTCCAGGACCTTCGCCGATCCCTTCACGTGGCAGGCCGTGCCCCGGCAGACCTGGATCTGGAACCGCCCCGGCCGATCGAACCGGAACTGGTTGTAGAAGGTGGCCACGCCGTAGATCTTGCTGGCGGGCAGTTGCAGATGCTTGCCGACCTCCAGGACCGCCTCGCGGGACAGGTAGCCCTGGGCCTCCTGGATCTCCTGGAGGATCGGGATCAGGGCGTCCCGGCCTGCCCGCGGGTGCCTGGCAAGGACGGTTGCCGTTGCAGCGTTACTCACAGTTTGCGTCTCCTGGTCTTGCCGTTGGCGGCGAAGTAGGCGACCTTCTCCAAGGCCATGGTCATGTCGATCCCCTCCACGAAGACCGCGACGGGCACTCGAAGAGGGATGGGGGCGAAGTTCAGGATGCCTTGCACGCCGGCGTTCACAAGCAGGTCTGCCGCCCGCTGGGCCTCCGAGGCGGGAACCGCGAGGATCGCCGTGCGGATCCCCTCCGCAGCCAGCACCTCCGCCAGGCGGCCGACGGGATAGCAGCGGCAGCCGTGAATGACCCGCCCGGTCTTGTCCGGGTCCCGGTCAAACGCCGCGGTGATGTTGAGCTTGGGCTGCCGGCCGCGAAAGAACGCCAGCAAGGCCCGTCCCAGGTTGCCGATTCCCACGAGGGCCACCCGCTCGGCCTTGGCCGGGGACAGGAACGCCTCGATGCTCTCCAGGAGTTCCCGGACATCGTACCCGCGTCGCGGATTGCCCGAATAGCCGACGTATGTCAGATCGCGGCGAACCTGGGCCGGCGTCGTCCCGGCTCGCTCGGCGAGTTGGTGGGAGTACATCGAGTCCGTCCCGTCTCCCAGTGCCATCCGCAGGAGGCGACGGTACAGACTCAACCGCCCGATGGTCCGTTCCGGTGTCATGGCCTCGATCCGTGTCCGACAATCCATTCAGTTAGCGTGATTCAATTAACGCTGTGAACCAATTCACAATTAATATACGCATTCGCAGGGAGGGGAGCAAGAGGAATTCGGAGAATTCCGGCTTTTTCCGGCCGCCGGACCGGCATCCCGTTCGGGGTCCTGCTCCGCGCCCGCCGCAGACGGCCTGCCGAAATGGCCGATCCTGGCCGCGCAAGGAAGACGCTGGCAGCAGATCAGCGGAATCGAGCCGCCAGAATCCGCAATAATGGTGCTCGGCATACAGATTGCACCATCGGCGATTGGGAGGTGTCACTATGCGTCTGGATCGATGGACAGTGAAAGCACAAGAGGCCATGGCCGGGGCTCAAGGCACGGCGCTGGAGGCCGGGCATTCGGGCGTCACGCCCCTGCACCTGCTGGATGCGCTGCTTGCGCAGGACGGCGGACTGGCCGTGCCCCTCCTGGAAAAGGTCGGGATTCCGAGAGACCGGATCGTCTCCATCGTCGATTCCGAGTTGAAGCGGCTGCCGACGCAGTCGGGCGCAAGCTCGATGGGCGTGGACCCCTCGATGAACGAGGTGATCGTCCGGGCGGCCAAGGAGGCCCAGAACCTCCAGGACGAGTACATCTCGGTGGAGCACCTGCTGCTGGCGCTCGTCGAGGCGCCCTCCACGGCCAGGGACGTGCTGACGACGCTCGGCGCGGACCGCAATGCGGTCCTTCAGGCGATGAAGGACCTGCGCGGCAGCCAGCGGGTCACCGACGCCAGCCCCGAGGAGAAGTACCAGGCCCTCAAGCGGTACGGTCGGGACCTGTGCGAGATGGCCCGGCAGGGCAAGCTGGACCCGGTCATCGGGCGCGACGACGAGATTCGCCGGTGCATGCAGGTGCTCAGCCGGCGCACGAAGAACAACCCGGTGCTGATCGGCCTGCCCGGCGTGGGCAAGACCGCGATCGTCGAGGGCCTTGCCCAGCGGATTGTCAACGGCGACGTGCCCAGCGTCCTGGCCGGCAAGACGGTCGTCGCGCTGGACATGGGCGCCCTGCTGGCCGGGGCGAAGTTCCGCGGGGAGTTCGAGGACCGCCTCAAGGCGGTGCTGAAGGAGGTCACCGAGTCCGACGGGCAGATCGTCTTGTTCGTCGACGAGCTGCACACCGTCGTCGGCGCGGGGGCGGCCGAGGGAGCGATCTCCGCGGGCAACCTGATCAAGCCCGCCCTGGCGCGGGGCGAGCTGCGGTGTATCGGCGCGACCACGCTGGACGAGTACCGCCAGCACGTCGAGAAAGACGCCGCGCTGGAGCGGCGGTTCCAGCCGGTCCTCATCGACGAGCCGAGCGTCGAGGACACCATCGCCATCCTGCGGGGCCTCAAGCCGCGGTACGACGCCCACCACGGGGTGCGAATCCAGGACGGTGCGCTGGTTGCCGCGGCCGTGATGGGGCATCGGTACATCACCGACCGTCACCTGCCGGACAAGGCGATCGACCTGATCGACGAGGCGGCCAGCCGGCTGCGGATCGACAACGACTCGATGCCCGCGGAGCTGGACGAGCTGCGCCGCCGCATCCTGCAGCTCCAGATCGAGCGGGAGGCCCTGCGGAAGGAGGCCGACGAGGCCAGCAAGGAGCGTCTGAAGGCCCTGGAGAAGCAGCTCGCGGACATGCAGGCGGAGTTCGACGGGAGCCACGCGCGGTGGGAGTCCGAGCACGCCGCGCTGAAGACGATCAAGCGCCTGAAGGAGCAGATCGAGGCGAAGCAGACGGACCTGGAGCAGGCCCAACGCGAGGGCGACCTGGAACGGGCCGCCCGCCTTCAGTACGGCGAGCTTCGCGAGCTGAACGCGGACCTGGACCAGCGGGAAGAGGCCTTTGCCGCCCTCCAGGCCGACGGGGGGTTGATCCGCGAGGAAGTCACCCCCGAGCAGATCGCCGAGGTGGTCGCGAAGTGGACGCACATCCCCGTCGCCAAGCTGTTGGAGACCGAGCGGGACAAGCTGCTGAAGATGGAGCAGCGCCTCGCCCGCCGCGTGGTCGGGCAGGAACAGGCCCTCCGGGCCGTCAGCGACGCCGTCCGCCGCAGCCGCGCCGGGCTCAGCGATCCCACCCGGCCGATCGGATCGTTCCTGTTCCTCGGGCCCACCGGCGTGGGCAAGACCGAGCTCTGCAAGGCCCTCGCCGAGCTGCTGTTCGACACCGAGGACGCCATGGTCCGCATCGACATGAGCGAGTTCATGGAGCAGCACTCCGTCGCCCGGCTGATCGGCGCGCCGCCCGGATACATCGGCTACGAAGAGGGCGGGCGCCTGACCGAGGCCGTCCGCCGAAAGCCCTACTGCGTGATCCTCTTCGACGAGATCGAGAAGGCCCACAAGGACGTGTTCAACGTCCTGCTCCAGGTCCTCGACGACGGCCGGCTGACCGACGGCCACGGACGCACGGTGGACTTCAAGAACACGCTGATCGTGATGACCTCGAACATCGCGTCGCAGCACATCGAGGAGATGTCCGCCGGCGGCGCCGAGGCGTGGGAGGTCGAGGCCCGGCTGAAGGACGCCCTTCGGCAGACGTTCCGGCCGGAGTTCCTCAACCGCATCGACGAGACGATCGTCTTCCATTCGCTGAGCAAGGAAGACCTGGTCGCGATCGTGGACATCCAGCTCGCCGAACTGGCCGGCCGGCTGGCCGAGCGGAAGATCACCATCGAGGTCACCGACACCGCCAAGGCCCTCCTGGCCGAGTTCGGCTACGACCCCACGTTCGGCGCCCGCCCGCTGAAGCGCCTCGTCCAGCAGAAGCTCGAGAACGCCCTGGCCGGCAAGATCCTCCAAGGCGAGATCGCCGACGGCCAACATGCCACCGTGGACGCCTCGGGCAAGAGTTTCGCCATTCGGGTGAGGGAACGGGGAATGGAAGCAGACGGTGAAGCCGAAGCGCCAGAACCGCCGGAGCAGGAGTCATGTGAGGAGTGATTCTGGGAATTGGGCATTGACAGTCTCATCAAGGCCGCGAAACAGCACTCGGTGGAATGCCTCCACCCCATGGCAGGGAATGCGACCTGCGCTGGTCGGGCGGTCAGAGCCCACAGCGTCAGAGAGCCCCACCTCCGGAGAATAGCGCGAAAGGGACACGTCTATGCCCTATTGCCCGATTTCCGACAAGAGGAGGCGGAGGGATACCAGGCACCCGTCAAGCTAGTGGGCGTACGCAAGGCCTCGACATTCACTGGCTTCTGCAGCAAGCATGACGCGGAGACGTTCGCCCGGATCGAGCGGGAGGCGATCCTGCCTGATAGGGAACAGGCCTTCCTTCTCACCTACCGCGCGCTGTGCCGCGAAGTATGGGCCTCGTCAGCCGACCTCCCCTTTTTGGAGGAGGCATTGGGTTCCTTCTCCAGGCATCCCGACCCAGTCTGGGCCGCTACTCAAGCAACGCAGATGGTGTGCCATTTCGGGTACAAATGCGCCTGGTACAACGGATGGAAGCAACGGTTTGACGAGATGCTCTCCTGCGATGATTACCGGCGAGCGGGGTACTTCGCAGCGTTCCTTGCGGAGTGCCCGCCGTTCCTGTGTGCAGGTTGGGCTCCACCGGTACACGACTTTGCAGGGAGAGTTCTGCAGCGCCTCGATTCCCCTACTAATCTGCCCGAGTACGTGGCGCTCTCGGTATTACCCCGTCCATCCGGAGGCTTGCTGACGCTGACGTGGGTGGGAGACCCGGACGGCGCGTCCTCTCGCCTTGCCCAATCTCTGCACAACTTGTCGGAAGATCGACTCCTCGGGGCCGTGATGCGTTTTGCGTTCATCAAGACAGAGAACGTGTATTTTAGTCCGGATTGGTGGGAGGGACTGAGTGACGATGAACGGAACTGCGTTCTCGATATGTTCAGCATCGGGATCACGCACCCCGAAAGACCGCAGGCTCTGGCGAATGGGGTGGTGCCGCAGTTGCCTTGCCAGGTGACCAAGACGGAGATCGAGCTGCCGGAACCGGCAGTCATCTCTTGATTGGGCGATGGCCGAGGAGTACCCCCCAGTCTCAGTCAGTGGCTGGAGACATCGCGAGCCCGCCAAGCCCTGCCGGTGGCTGGCGTGAACTGTCCGAACTTAACAGGTGACTGGGGGGGGAGTGAGCAGCCCCCGAACGGGGGCATTGGGACGGTAGCCACGGGCGCGAGCCCGTGGTAGGGAGGAGCCAAGATGTATGGAGCCCCCGAATGGGGGCGATTGAAGGGGCCGGCCGTGGGTCACACGTTCGCGAGCGTTCATCTGCACGTGATCTTCAGCACGAAGCACCGGCGGCCGACCCTCGAGGAGTCATTCCTCCAGCGGCTCTGGGAATACACGCATGAGATCGCGCGGAAGGAGTTCGGCAAGGTCCTGTGGGGGTAGCCTGGGTTTCAGTCGCCCCCGTTCGGGGGCTCCGTGTCCTTGGGCCGGTCCATTCCACGGGCTCACGCCCGTGGCTACCGACCAGTCGCCCCCTCTCGGGGGCTGACGGCCGGCCGGACGACGATCCGGGCCGTTCTCCGCCCCCCGATCCTCGTCGCTTGGTTACCGCCTGGTCCTCTGCCGTCGCAATGCAGACACGGCGCGATCGCAGCTGGACTCAGCACGTACCGAACGCCGGGCAAGGGGGCCCTGGATAGGGTCAGGAGGTTGAGGAATCTGCGCGGAACCCAGGGGAACTCCGTCTGGCAGCTTTGTTCTCAGCCCCCGAACGGGGGCGATTGGCCGGTAGCCACGGGCGCGAGCCCGTGGTAGGGTGGGCTCAGAATAGATGGAGCCCCCGAACGGGGGCGATTGGCCGGTAGCCACGGGCGCGAGCCCGTGGTAGGGTGGGCTCAGAATAGATGGAGCCCCCGAACGGGGGCGATTGGCCGGTAGCCACGGGCGCGAGCCCGTGGTAGGGTGGGCTCAGAATAGATGGAGCCCCCGAACGGGGGCGATTGGCCGGTAGCCACGGGCGCGAG